>ENA-OOYR01000127-OOYR01000127.1-human-gut-metagenome-genome-assembly--contig:-NODE-127-length-69848-cov-9.281246_pt1 | contig 69848 bp, 70 predicted proteins | sample MGYA00241701_ERZ501374 | MGnify/ENA primary metagenome ERZ501374 (study PRJEB25962, sample SAMEA2042655) | human gut metagenome | biome: human gut; feature: human-associated habitat; material: faeces...
CTCCCCCAAGAGTCCACATCGACGGGGAGGTTTGGCACCTCGATGTCGGCTCATCACATCCTGGGGCTGTATTCGGTCCCAAGGGTTCGGCTGTTCGCCGATTAAAGTGGTACGCGAGCTGGGTTCAGAACGTCGCGAGACAGTTCGGTCCCTATCTGTCGTGGGCGCAGGATATTTGAGGAGCTCTGTCCTTAGTACGAGAGGACCGGGATGGACGTACCTCTGGTGCACCAGTTGTCATGCCAATGGCACGGCTGGGCAGCTACGTACGGAACGGATAAACGCTGAAAGCATCTAAGCGTGAAGCCGACTCCAAGATTAGATATCCCATTGCATAAGCAAGTAAGACCCCTTGAGGACTACGAGGTTGATAGGCTGCGTGTGTAAGTGTCGTGAGGCATTTAGCTTGGCAGTACTAATAGGTCGAGGGCTTGACCACAAGAGTCTTTTGGTCAGCTTATTAAAGTATTTACAATGTTGCTTATCTCACTTTGCTTAATCTTTATTCAGTTTTCAGGGCGCTGTCAAAGCGACTGTGAAATGCACCATTAGCTCAGTTGGTAGAGCACCTGACTCTTAATCAGGGTGTCCCGGGTTCGAGCCCCTGATGGTGCACCAAAAAGGTAACAGGGGCTAATGAAAAGAAGACCATTAGCCTTTGTTACAAACAGATGGCTCGTTGGTCAAGCGGTTAAGACTCCGGCCTCTCACGCCGGCAACGCGGGTTCGATTCCCGCACGAGTCACCATGAAGATGGTATAAACTTCTCAAATAAGGGAAGAATAAATACAAGAGAATAGTTGGTGTTGATGACGCTGAGGGTCCACCTGTTCCCATACCGAACACAGAAGTTAAGCTCAGTGGTGCCGAAAATACTTGGCTGGTGACGGCCTGGAAAGATAGGGAGATGCCAACACAGGCGAAACACCTAATCGGGTGTTTTGCACTATATTCCTCCATAGCTCAGTCGGTAGTGCGAGTGTACAGAAATGTACCCGAAACTATTACTTAGCCAGAGGAAAAACTAAATATGTCGTTTAAGTCCACTACCGGGGACTTAAATAACAAAAAAGATTGCTCTTTGTGCAGTCTTAACAAAAATCTTTGAGTAAAATCAAAGAAAATTGTATAATCCTCCATAGCTCAGTCGGTAGAGCGCATGACTGTTAATCATGATGTCACTGGTTCGAGCCCAGTTGGGGGAGCCAAAAGAGGCTCATAGTTTTTCTATGAGCCTCAATTACTTATATACAAAATTTATTTCCGGTAGAAGTGATAATTGTTTTATCGGAAAGGAAAAGATATGGAGTTCGAAAATATGACAGACAAACAATTTGATGTTCTTATGAACTCAATTATCCAAATAGTAAAGGATTCTGAAACTAAAGATGAAGCTGTTGAAAAGCTACAAAATTTAGTTAAAGGTAAAGAAAACTGATTACTTTCGCTAATCTGCTTAATTTAATATTATCAAATATATGAGCCAATCATTATATTTCTTATTTTAGAGATATAGTAATTGGCTCTTTTTTTATTTGGCAATCGTTTTAATTTTTTTGATTAGAACGGTTGCCTTTTTTTATTTACAAAAAATTGAAAGGAATGATTTTAAATGTATTTTACCGACACACCTGAACTCAGGAAGTTTGAAAGAGAGATGCGTCAGAAACCGAATTTTGACAGGCGAAATGATGATTGTGATGAAAATGAAATCTCACATTTATCTGACAACAAAAATGTCAATACAAACAGAAAAAAAGACGGAGGTTGATTTTATGACAATAAAAATCAGAAGTCCCACTTAAAAAACAATGCAATTAAACAAATTAACTTTAGGAGATGTATAACTTGAACGAATATGAAAGACATCGCAGAATCGCTGAAAGCACAAAGAAATTGTATCCGCCGGGTACAAGAATTGAGCTTATCAGTATGAAGGATCCTTACGCACCTGTTCCGGCAGGAACAAGAGGAACAGTTAAATTTGTTGATTCAATGGGAACGATATTCCCTGAGTGGGACAACGGTCGTTCACTTGGAGTGGTTCCCGGCGAGGACTCATTCAGAAAGCTCACACAGGAAGAAATCGAAGCAGAAAACCAATCCATGTCAGAAGTTGAAGATGAAACTCCTGATGAGGATAGCGGAATGACTATGGGAATGTGAGGTGTTTCTTAATATATAAATCTTCGTTTGGAATGAAGATTTATGTCCATCAAATTCTTTGATATGTTTGCAGGCTCGGCGGTTTCCGTTCAGGACTTGAAGTAATAGGTGGTTTTGAGTGCGTCGGATACTGCGAAATCGACAAGTATGCAAAGCAGGCATATGAAGCAATGTACGATACGAGAGGTGAACTTTACTTTGATGACGCAAGAAAAATTGTACCCGAACAGTTACCCGATTTCGATCTTCTTCTGGGCGGGTTCCCCTGCCAATCGTTCAGCATCGCAGGAGCAAGAAAAGGATTTGACGATATAAGAGGAACGCTGTTTTTCAAGATTGCTCGAATTGCTGCCGTTAAAAAACCTAAGTATCTCTTCCTCGAAAATGTTCCCGGTCTCCTTAACCACGACGAAGGCAGGACATTTGAAACAATCCTCCGTACGGGGTCCCCGAAAAGCTGTAAGCTTTTTGGGGAGAGGAGGCACAGCATAGCGAACGAGCTTTTGACCGCTTGCGGTCGAAACGAGTAAGCGGAGCTTGTGCCGACGAGGGGTATGATGTGTGCTGGCAGGTACTTAACAGCAAAAATTTCGGAGTTCCACAGTCACAAAATCGAGTGTTCATTGTCGGATATCTTAGAGGACAATGTGCCGGAGAAGTACTATCTTTCACGCAAACAAGCGGAAAAGCTCTTATACAAAGAAAAGCCAACGCAAGGTGAGCGGATCTACTCATCTAAAGGACTAAGCTGTACACTGACAAGCGGTTCGGGCGGATTCGGCGGTCATTCGGGGCTTTATCTTATTGAGGATTTCGGCTTGCCGATAAAATCTAAGACCAAAGACGGTTATCAGATTGCATATCCCGGCGACAGCATTGATACTGCCTTTTTAGGACAAAATTCAAGGCGTGGCAGAGTCGGCAGTCAGGTAGCACATACTCTGACAACTTCCGCAACGCAGGCATATTATTTCATAGACCTGAACCCCGATCCGAAACTGACAGAAATTGCAAGATGCATAACCGCAAGGCACGACTCGGGAATCAGTAACCGAAAAGCTGAACATTCGGGAATGTTTGTAGAAAATTCAGATGTTCTCGATGACGATGAAAAATTCATAGTTGCTTTTGTTGAACCAAACGGCGAAGTTCACATCGGCAGAATACGAAAGCTTACTCCGAGGGAGTGCTGGAGATTACAGGGCTTCACGAACGATCAGTTCAACAAGGCGAAAGCAACAGGACTATCCGACAGCAGGCTATACAAGATGTCTGGAAGTGCTGTGACAGTAAATGTAATCTCTGAAATCGGTAAGATTATTAAGAAGGTAAACGATAAAAATTAAATAACAACAACTAATATCAATCGTTCCTAACGACTGATATTGGTTTTTATATATAAGCCGTTGGTTGAGTTAAAAACTTAATAAACGGCTTTTGTCGTTTCAGGGGCGATTGATATTCCGAGAGGAGTGAAAAGTAATCAAAACCCCTGTAAGTTGGATGGGTAACAAAACTTCCGTCCTTCATATTTTGTACGCTCTGTTTCCTCTGAATTACGAAAGGTATATTGAACCTTTCGGCGGTTCGGGAGCGGTACTTTTAGGCAAGAAAAAACCTGATAAATTTGAAGTGTATAACGATTACAACCACAATCTTGTAAACCTCTTTCGCTGTATGCGTGACAGACCTTTGGCATTCATAAAAGAACTCGGATTTTATCCGCTTAATTCAAGGGATGATTTCAATGCAATAAGGGATTTTTTCAAGCAGGAAAAGTTTGATGATAAATACCTTGATGAGGAGTTGCAGTTGACGAAAATTATCCTGCCTGAATTAAAAGCAGACGAAGTCATAAATCTTTATGTCAAGATGAAAAAGGACTACGACTTGCGCAGAGCAGTAATGTTTCTGAAACTCTTGCGATACAGTTACTCAAGCGGTGGCAAATCCTTTGCCTGTCAGCCGTTTTCGGTTGTTAGTCTTTTCAAACTGATAAAGCAAGTCGGCAAAAGACTTGAAAATGTTGTGATTGAAAATCAGGATTTTGAGATTTTAATTAAGCATTATGACCGAGAAAATGCATTTTTCTACTGCGATCCGCCGTATTTTTCAAGCGAGTATGTTTATCAATGCGGATTCACTTGGGATGACCATCTGAGGCTGAAAAACACGCTTGCAAATTCAAAAGGCAAATGGCTTGTATCATACAACGATTGTGAAGAAATCCGCAATTTATATGACGGATATTCATTCTTTGATTTCACAAGGCTTCACAATATGAAGCAGCGAATCAACGCAGGCGAACAATTCCCTGAACTGCTAATCAGCAACTACGATATGTATGAAAGGCAGAGAAACAAGCCGTTGCAGTTGAGCCTGCTTGACTTGACAACCGAACAACAAATTGATTTAGAACAAATTTTGAAGGAGTGTATTATTAACAATGGAAAATAGGATTTATGTAAGCCTACCGCTTGATGCCCTTATTGTATCAGGAATCACATCCGACTGTGCTGTGCAGATTTCAGCTATGGACGGAGCAATTCTGATTGAGAGATGCGATGATGATTGTAAAGAATGTTGTTGCGACTGTATCTGCGATGAGTGCAGAGCAGAGCTTGTGGAAAGCGAGGACGAGTAATTATCAGGTTGTTCAGAGTTCTCGGAAAAAGAGGAAGAATTACAATCCCTTTTGAAATCCGACAGCGAATCGGATTCAGATACAACGATGTGCTGTCGTTTACGGAGCTTGATGACAGCTCGGTAGTTGTCAGGAAAGAAAAAATCTGCGACAACTGTAATGAATTTGCAGAAGAATTCGAGGAAAATTTTACCCTTGAAGATTTCCTCGACAGCCTGTCAGAGGAAGAACAGAGAGATGCACTTTTGCATCTTTCTCTGCTGTGGGCAGAAAAACAGAAACACTAAATCGGAGGTAAATTTATATGGCACAAAATACTAATTTCAAAGGAAACAAATACAACAATCAGAAAAGGAAACTGCCGTATATCAAGGTAAGGATTGATAAGCTTGTTGATGTAGAAGATTGCAACACAAAGGCGTTTGCAAGCGTTACTGTCAGCGGTGCGGTGGCAATTCACGGAATCAGAGTGATGAACTCAAGAAAAGGACTGTTTGTTGCAATGCCTGCAAGTAACTATGTTGACGAAAACGGTGAAACAAAATTCAGCGAGATTGCTCACCCGATTTCAAAGGTGTCAAGAGATATGCTAAACAGCAAGGTTATGGAAGCGTATCATCAGGCACTTGATGAACAGCAGAGCGAAGATAAATCCGAGAATATGTCGGAAGATGAATCGGAAAGCTTTACGCAGAGTATGTAACAGCAAATAAAAAAATCTCTGGACATTTGAAATTCTTTGGATATACTTGTTGCTTGAAAGGAGCGATGAGAATATGAAAAAGAAAATCGCAATAATGCTGACATTGATTTTAGCAACAGGAACATTCACAGCTTGTACGGCAGAAGAAAAAATGGATAACAGTTCTTTATCACCCACGGTTTCAACTTCCGTGGGTGTTTCTGTATCTGGGGAAACTTCTGCAATGGCAACAACTGAAACAACAATCCCCGAAAAAGCCACAGTTTCAAAAGAAACAGAGCCTTCGGGACAGAATACCAAAACCGAAGAAAAAGCCGACAGTGGGAAAAATTCGGCGGTTGTTTCAGCAACGGATCCGATTCAGAAAACGCAAACTGAGGTTCGGAACAACAGCAAGAATACAGTGAATAGTAATCAGTCTGAATCAGAATCGACTGCTAAAAAAGAAACCGAAACTCCTACTCAAAAGCCTGTGCAGAAGCCTACAGAAAAGCCGACGCAGAAACCTACGGAAAAGCCTACGCAACCGCCTACCAAAGCAAAAACGGTTGATGTTCAGTATGCGGTGAGTGACTGCATAGCCTACGGTCAGCAGCTTGGAATGAAATACGATTCCTCACTGAACACAGGCAACGCAAGCTGGTTCTCGCCCACAAACACATCATACTATGACAGCACTTCAGAACTGACTTCAAACCTTAAAAGTGATGTTGAGTATGTAGCTTACTACTACCAAAGCAGTGGCATAGCTCCGAGCAACTTATCATTCAATGTAATCACAGAAAACAACAAAATATATGTAGTCTATTGTTGAACAGACGATTAAGCAAAGCACTCACTTCATTGTGGGTGCTTATTTTTATGAAAGGAAAATGACAATGAAAATCAATAATATTACACTCTCGGATCTCCGCCGTATGAACGGCAAGGAAGGACTCATATTGCAGGGATGCGGCGGTGAAACACAGGAATGGGTGGACTGCATTAATAAAATGCTCACGGACAAAGGAATACTTCTTGACGACACAAAGTTTGAGAATGTTTCTGTGTTCAAGAGTGACGGCGTAACCTGTATTCTCTATCCCTTTGAAGATGTCCACCTTGATATCGGCAAGCTGGCAATGTGGCGATTGCAGTCATATACAGCCTTTGCAGGAATGTGGCTGTCCGATTATGTAGACAACAGGCTCGGCGGTTTTGAACCTGAACAGAACAAAGAGAAAAAGGTAAAACCCGACTGTGCATTAATAGGCTGTGATTCCAACATATTCAATCTTATGGGCATTGCAAGCCACACCCTTAAACAAAACGGTATGGCTGACGAGGCAGAAATGATGTGCACTCGAATAAGGGATGCAGAAAACTACTGTGAAGCGCTGAACATTATAGGAGAGTATGTAAATATCACAGACGGCAGTGAACAGTCTGATGATATAGATGAAGATTTCAATGAAGGGCAGGCGATGAAATTATGATTGTATTTAAAACAGAATAAGACATCAATCGGGGCAAGGGTAAAATCTTGCCCCATATTTTTTATGAAAGGATTTTTAAAATGACTAAGTTAATCAGAAATAAGGAATTCACAAGAATAACAGCACTTTTACTCGTGGTTGCCGTAATATTCGGAACAATGTTCTCACTCCCTGTAAGCGCGGCAAGCGGTGATAAGGTTACAATCACCTTTGATTACTGTTATGACAGCACCGGGAACACAATCAAATTCCAGCAGACCACAGTCAGCGACGGATACACGGTCGGAACTCCCGGAGAAGAGCTTTGCAAGATTTTTGCAGACGGCAAGGAAGCCTATTGCATTGAACCCGGTCACACTCTCTATTCAGGCAATACGCTGACCGAGGACGGTTCAACCGTGTGGAAGAATTTAGGTTCTGCAAAGCAGAAAGCAATTAACCTTGCTCTGCTCTACGGCAAACCTGGTTCAGGAAAAAGCTTAAGCGGAACAGAGGATCAGAAATGGGTGGCAACACAGCTGATTGTATGGGAATTTGTTTCAGGATGCAGAAATACTGCCGACGGTTACAAGTGTACAAATACAAAGTTCATTGACGGCATTTGTGCAGGCGGCGCAAACCCCGGAGTTAAGTCAGTTTACAATGCAATCTCAAAAAGTCTTGCAAATTACTCAACTGTTCCGAGCTTCGCAAGTGCAATCGCTTCGAAGGCTGAAACCTATGAAATGAAATACTCGGACGGAAAGTACACATTAACCCTTACCGACAGCAACAGTATTCTTTCGGATTTCAGCTTCAAAACCACAAGCGGAATTTCCGTTTTAAAATCCGGTAATAAGCTGACATTAACTTCAACTTCGCCAGTCAACGATGCAGTAACATTCAACTCTGCAAAGTCAATGCCAAGCGTAGGAAATACAACTCTTGTTCCATATGGTGACGCAAGCTTGCAGGATGTCATAACAGGTGTTGAAAACGACGCAGACCCGATAAGGGCATATTTCAAGGTCAAAACAAGCTCGGGAAACCTCAAGCTTGTCAAAACCTCCGAGGACGGCAATGTTGCAAATATTGAGTTTACTGTCAACGGCGATGGCTACAGCAAAACTGCAAAAACCAATTCAAAGGGCGAATTTGAATTAGCCGACCTTGTCCCCGGCAACTACATAGTTACAGAAGTTACCGACAGTAAGTACGAAACGCAGAAATCGCAGACCGTAAAGGTTGAAAGCGGAAAGACTGTAACGGTGACTTTTGAAAATGTCCTCAAGAAAGGCAGTCTTGAAGTAGTAAAAACAAGTGAGGATAATTTTAACGAGGGTATTAAATTCCACCTTTACGGAACTTCGCTCAACGGTGCAAGTATTGATTTGTATGCAAAAACAAATGCTGACGGTGTTGCCGCTTTTACAAATGTTCTCGTTAGTGGTGACAATCCATATACGCTTGAAGAAGTCAATACAGCCGACAGATATGTTGTTCCCAAAAAGCAGACTGCACCTATTGAGTGGAACAAGGTAACGCAGAGAAGTTTTGGAAATGTGCTTAAAAAATGGAATCTGACTGTAACAAAAACAGACGCTGAAACAAAATCTGTACAGGGTGATGCAACACTTACAGGAGCAGTTTACGGCATCTACAATAACGGCAAGTTGGTTGACAAGTACACCACCGATAAAAACGGCGGTTTTACCACTTCATACTATGTTTGCGGAGATAAGTGGACTTTGAAAGAAATTGAGCCGAGCGAGGGTTATCTGCTTGACGAAACCGAATATCATATCGGTGCAGAGGCGAAAAAATATACACTTGAAAACAACAGCATTTCAATAGGCGTTACAGAGGATATTTTAATGGGCAAAATCTCAATAATTAAGCACACCGATGACGGCAGTACAAAAATAGAAACTCCCGAAAAAGGTGCAGAATTTCAGGTGTATCTGAAATCATCGGGAAGCTATACAAAAGCAAAAGAATCCGAAAGAGATAATCTTATATGTGACGAGTACGGCTTTGCGGAAACAAAGGATTTGCCTTACGGTACATACACTGTTCATCAGACCAAAGGCTGGAACGGTACAGAGTTCATTGCTGATTTTGATGTGTTTATTTCTGAAAATAATAAGACTTACAAATACCTCATCAATAACGCAAGCCTTGAAAGCTATGTAAAGATAGTAAAGGTTGACAGCGAAACAGGCAAACAGATTCCGTATGCAGGCGCAGGCTTTCAGATTTATGATCCCGATGGAAACAAGGTAACAATGAAGTACACCTATCCGAATGTTACAGAGATTGACACATTCTACACGAACAGCGATGGTTATCTCATCACACCCGCAACTCTGCCATACGGCAAAGGCTATTCAGTAGTTGAGGTTCAGGCTCCTTACGGATATACCCTCGACAGCACACCTGTATCTTTTGATATTACAGCAGAAAACACAAGTGAAGAAAACGGCGTTACAATTGTAAAAACCGAGAAGAAAAATACTCCGCAGAAAGGCACAATTACCGTAGAAAAAACAAGCGAGATTTTCTCGAATGTAACTGCAGTCGGCGGCGGATATACTGATGAAAACGGAAATGATGTTGCACTTCCGACCATCTATCAGCCTGAATATTCTGTAAGCGGTTTGTCAGGGGCTGTGTTTGAAATATATGCTGATGAGAATATCACAACGCCTGACGGAACAGTTCGATATACAAAAGATACTCTTGTTGACGCCATTACCACAGGTGAAAAAGGCACAGCAACAAGCAAACAGCTTTACCTCGGTAGATACCGTGTTGTTGAAACCGTTGCTCCGTATGGAACAGTTATCAATCCCGAACCTCATACTATTGAACTTACCTACTCAGGACAGAATGAAAAGGTGACCAACACCTCAACATCATTTACAAACGACAGGCAAAAGGCTGAAATTGACCTTACCAAAGTGCTTGAACAGAACGAGAAATTCAACATCGGCAGTAATGCTGAAATCCGCAATGTTGCATTCGGACTTTACGCTGATGAAGATTTAAAGGCTTCAAACGGAACGGTCATTCCAAAGGACGGACTTATTGAAATCATCACCTGTGATGAAAAAGGCAAGGCACAGTTTACAACTGATATTCCAATCGGCAGTTACTATGTTAAGGAAATCAGCACTGACAATCACTATATTCTTTCCGATAAAAAATACCCTGTTGTGTTTGAATACGCAGGACAGAATACAGCGACTGTTCATATATCAGTTAATGACGGTGAGCCGATTGAAAATGAAATCATCTATGGCACAATCAAAGGCTTGAAGATTGACCGTGAAACAGGCGAAAATATCGCAGGCGCATTATTCGGATTGTTCGGTATTAATGAAACCGAATTCACAGAAGAAACTGCAATCCTTACAGCCGAATCAAATGATGAAGGTATTTTTGAATTTACCGATATTCCCTACGGTGAATATATTGTCCGTGAGTTAAAGCCTGCCGAGGGTTATCTGCCTAATGAAGAAAACTATACCGTAACAATTTCTGAAAACAAGGAAATTATCGAAATCACAATTGAAAACGATAAAATACCTGAACTCGGAACAACTGCAACTATTGACGGTAAAAAGGAATTCACAGTTAACGGTGATATTACCATTGACGATGTTGTTTCCTACAAACATCTCACAGCAGGAAAAGAATACACAATCAAAGGCGTCCTTATGGATAAATCCACGGGTAAGCAATTCCTTGTTGACGGCAAAGAAGTTTGTTTCGAAGTAACATTCACACCCGAAACAGCAGACGGCGAAGTAACAGTATCCTTTACCTTTGACGGTTCTGTAATTACCAAAGAAACAGAAATCGTTGCTTTTGAAACTCTCTACCATGAGGGAACAGAAATTGCAGTACACGCTGACATTGAAGATGAGAATCAGACTGTAACTATTCATCCGCAGCCTGAACCTGAAAAACCGCAGACAGGTGACAATTCAAATCTTGGCTTTTATATCGGATTGGCTTCTGTTGCTGTCGGCGGTTTAATTGCATTTCTCATCATCAAATTTAAGAAGAAAGATGAGGACGATGAATAATGCGCAGGGTGTATATCTGTTCGCCTTTGGGTGGTAATGTATCTGCAAATATTGAAAATGCAAAACGATATGCCCGTTATGCGTTAGAGTGCGGTATGGCTCCGTTCATACCGCATTTTTACGCCCTGATTTTGAATGATGACGATGAAGAAGAAAGAAACCTTGGAATGCTTGCCGGACTGTCTATGCTGTGGGTGTGTGATGCGGTATGGGTTTTCGGTGATGAAATAACCGAGGGTATGAAAACAGAGATTCGCTTTGCCAAAAAGTTGAACATCAAAGTCAGATATATATCGGAGAATGATTTAAGAAAATCGGAGGTAAAAAATGATAAAGTCAAGAAAAATTAAGTTATTGAAGTGGTTGCCAGGAATATCAGTAATACTGTTAATGCTCGGAATCTCGGCAGTAACAGTCTTTGCCGCAGGCGATGTATCATCAGCAATCGAAAGCACATGGAACTCGGCTCAAACACAGATTAAAAATGTTGTAAATAATGTTGTGTTTCCTGCTGTAGATATGATTTTAGCAATTCTATTCTTTGTCAAACTTGCAACCGCATATATGGATTACCGCAAGCATGGGCAGTTTGAGTTCACCGCGCCGGCAATTATTTTCGGCTGTCTTGTGTTCTCTCTGACTGCACCGCTATACATCTGGACGATACTTTAAAATTGAAAATGGAAAATGTAAAATGGAAAATTTCGGACGAGCAGATGGGTTGTAATGATAAAAAGCCTTGTTGCCCGAATTTATTTAAAATTGCTGCCGCACACCTTAATTTTCAACTTTCAATTTTCAACTTTCCATTTGACAGGGGGTGATTTATATTTTTGACTGGTTAGGAGATTTCATCGGTGGAATCGGCAGTGCCATAGGCGGTGTGTTTGATTACCTCGGTGAACAAATCTCAAATGCTATATGGAACACAATGCTTCAGTGGCTTTATGAAACGATTTACAACGCTGTTGCAGACTTCTTCACGATGATGGGTAATATGGGAGCAGATGTGTTCGATCTTGAATGGGTGCAGGCAACAATAAATCTGTTTACGCTGTTTGGCTGGGCATTGTTCGTCGCAGGCACGGTCGTCGCCGTGTTTGATGTTGCAATAGAATATCAGAACGGCAGAGCGAACATAAAGACAACTGCAATTAATGTCTTAAAAGGTTTCTTTGCCTGTTCGCTGTTTGGCGTTGTGCCTGTGGAACTGTATAAGTTCTGCATCAGCCTGCAAAACACATTTTCAAAGGATTTGTCGTCCATAATGGCAGGACAGCAAAGCCTTGATTTAGCCGGACAAAGCACAAGTGTTTTAGAGGGCAGTTTTGCAGTTTCTGTTCAAGTGAATTTTGGTTTGCTGAATCTGTTATGTATGATAGCTTTTGCCTACTGCGTAATAAAAATATTTTTTGCGAACATCAAGCGTGGAGGAATTCTGCTCATTCAGATGGCGGTAGGTGCGTTGTATATGTTCAGCGTTCCGAGAGGATATCAGGACGGCTTTAATCAGTGGATGAAACAGATAGCGGCACTATGCCTGACAGCATTTATGCAGACAACTCTGCTGTTCCTCGGGTTGCTAACCTTCCCCGGCAATATGCTTTTAGGACTTGGAATAATGCTTGCATCAAACGAAGTGCCGAGAATTGCACAGCAGTTCGGACTTGATTCATCAGTTAAGGTGAATATGACGAGCATTGTTCACGCAACTACAACTGCCGTTAATCTGACGAGAAGCGTTGCGAGGGCGGCTAAATAACTTAGTGCCAATGTTCTACTCCACTTATGTTGCGTAGAACATTACTGCTTTTTAGCGTAAAATTTCCGCTAAAAAGCAGAGGCGCAATGCTCCTTGGCACAAGTTGCAATCTATCGCAAAGTTCTAATCAAACAAGCTTGTTAGAACTTTGCTCCGATTTAAAACGAAAGGAATTTAAAAATTATGACCACTTATCTATATCCGCAAAATCTCAAAGCTACCGCCAATCTGTGGCTGTGGAGCTTGCGGGATTTTGCAATTATGAGCATAGCACTTTTGTTATCAATCCTGATACTTGCACAGACGAGGATAATAGTACCGCTTGCAGTGACACTTTGCTTCGGGTTTTTGTCAATAAGGCTTGAAGATACAACAATTCTTGATTTTATCCGCTATGCTGTGAAGTATTTTATTTCAACACAACAAATCTTTTACTGGAGGGAGAAAAAGTGAAAAAGCAAAAACAAAAAGGTAAATCTGTTCAGGATTTGATGGGCATAAAAACCTTTACGAAAAACGGTTTAAAGGTCGGCAAGGAAGAATTTATTTTCTATATGGTTCAGCCTACAAATATTTCTGTGCTTTCCCACACGAATATCGAAATCAAGGTGCGCCACCTGATGATGGTGCTTTCTGCTGTGCCGGATATTGAAATCACCTGTACCGATTTCTGCGAGTGTTTCGATACAAATAAAAGTTATATCAAAGGCAGAATTGAAGCTGAACAGAATGATAAGGTCAGAAAAATTCTTGCTAAAGATCTTGACTTTCTCGACAGTATTCAGACCGAAACCTCAACCGCAAGGCAGTTTCTGTTCATAGCAAGGTGTAAATCTTCAAAATCCGAAAATGTTTTGCAGAAAGCAAACAGAGTTGAAAAAATTATTTCAGACCAAGGCTTTGAAGTAACCAGAATGAAGAAAGCCGACATCAAGCGTTTTCTTGCAATATATTTTGACGCAAGTATGAACGGCGATTTGATGCCCGACTATGACGGCGAACAGTATATTTCGGAGGTGGAAAATGAAGAAGAATAAAAGGAAAATCCAAACGGGAATTGTGATAGGCATATTTTCTGTAATCATAATTGCCTGTTTGATTTCAATATTTTCGCAGGTGTTTACAGAGTACAAAGAGAATGAAAGTTTTAAAAACCTTGCAGAAATTGTTACTGAGGAATCGACAGGTAATGATACTGAAAAAGAACAATTCATAAATCCAAATTTATTAAAAGTCAGTGATTTTGATAATGAAGTTCAGGCTGAACAAACAGTGTATTACACGACCTATTACGAACCTCATTCAATATCAGAACTCATTTCAATGAATTCCGAATGCTTTGGCTGGATAAGCATATCAGGAACAAATATCAATTACCCTGTTATGCATACACCAAGCAATCCGCAGAAGTATCTGAACAAAAACTTTTACGGCGAGTACAGCTATAGCGGTACACCGTTTCTGGACAGCAGATGTTCTGCCGACAGTACAAATTTAGTCATATACGGTCATCATATGAACAACGGCACAATTTTTGCAGACCTTTGCAACTATACCGATTATTCTTACTTCTCGGAACATCCTACAGTTGTGCTTGAAACGAAAGACGGGGTATTTGCTTACTCCGTCTTTTCTGTTATAAAAGTAAAGTCCGATGATGATTGGTACAGATTCAAAACAGTTGGAACGGAAAAAAGCTATAACTCAAGAATTGAATATGCAAAAGAGAAATCCATTTTACGGTCAGCAGATTTTAACGCTCTCAACCTGTTACGGATACAATCAGGATGACCGCATACTTGTGTTGGCAGTCCAAAATTAAAAGGAGACTTATGATATGGGACTATTCAAAAGAAAACCAAAGGTGCTCACACCCGAACAGGCAGAAGAAATCTACACAAAGGATTTCTTTGATATGATTCTGCCGTCAACAATAAAATTTTTCACCGATTATTACATTGTCGGCGACTCGTACCGCAGTGTATGGGCGGTTCGTGAATATCCGCCGAGTACGGAAGAACAGGCGATTCTCTCACAGCTTGCAGACAGAAACGGCGTTACTCTCCGCATATATCACAGACTTGTTGAGAGTATGGAACAGAGAAAAATAATTCAGAATGCCACACGCAAAAACAAGCTCAAGTCAAGCGGTAATGATGTAAACGAAACGATTGAAGCACAGGGTAACTTACAGGATGTTGTCACTCTTATGGCGAACTTACGAAAGAACAAAGAACCGTTATTGCATTGCTCTGTGTTCATAGAGCTTAAAGCCAAGAGCAAACAGAAATTAAAGGAGTTGCAAACAGATATTGCAATAGAGTTGACACGGTCAAAAATTGAAGTTGACCGTCTGACTTTACGACAGAAAGAAGGCTTCCTGTCTGTAAATCCTATTGGCAGTAATCAGTTTGGCAGTCTATATGAGCGTGTATTGCCTGCCTCATCAGTTGCAAATCTGTTCCCGTTTAATTTCAGTGGTAAGACAGACCCTAACGGCTTGTATATCGGTCGAGATAAGTACGGCACGAATATTCTCGTTGATTTTGACCGCAGAACTGAGGACAAAACTACATCAAACATCCTTATTCTCGGAAACTCAGGTCAGGGTAAATCGTATTTATTGAAACTTATCCTTACAAATATTCGTGAAAGCGGAAAGAAAATCTTATGCCTTGATCCCGAAGCGGAGTATGAGGATTTGACAAATGCCCTCGGCGGTTGTTACATTGATTTTATGTCGGGCAAATACAAAATCAATCCGTTAGAACCAAAGGATTGGGGTGATGCAAATGAAGAAGTTGACTCCAAAACACCCGAACCGTTCAAGCGTGTTACCCGATTATCACAGCACATTGCGTTCTTGAAAGACTTTTTCAGAACCTACAAGGATTTCACGGACGCACAGCTTGATACAATAGAAATTCTGATTATGAAGCTGTACGCACGATTCGGCATAACCGACACAACTGATTACAGCACAAAGAAACCGTCCGACTTTCCTGTGATGAGTGATTTTTACGACTTGTGTGAGGAAGAATATATGACCTACGACCACAAGCGAAAGTATCTTTATACAGAAGAAATCTTGCAGGAGGTTTGTCTGGGTATTCATAGTATGTGTGTGGGTTCAGAATCAAAGTATTTCAACGGTCACACCAACATTACCGATGACAGTTTCCTCTGTTTCGGGGTTAAGGGATTGCTTGATACTAATAAAAGACTCAAAGATGCAATGCTGTTCAACATTCTTTCCTATATGTCCAACAAGTTATTAGGTGAGGGCAACACCGTTGCATCAATAGACGAGCTATATTTGTTCCTTTCAAATCTCACAGCAATTGAGTATATACGCAACGCAATGAAGCGTGTCCGCAAAAAGGATTCAGCTGTGATTTTAGCCAGTCAGAACATAGACGATTTTTTGATTCCGAGCGTTAAGGAATACACAAAACCCTTGTTCTCAATCCCGACTCATCACTTCCTGTTCTTCCCCGGCAATATCAATCCAAAAGACTTTGAAGATGCCCTAATGGTAGAGCCAAACGAGTATGCCTTAATCAAATTTGGTGAGCGTGGCACTTGTCTGTATAGGTGCGGAAACGAAAGGTATTTGCTCCTTGTTCAGGCTCCCAAATACAAATCTGAGATTTTTGGATCCGCAGGCGGTAGATAAATATTTTACAAAGCGATTCTATTGTGATATAATTATAATGAATTAAGTAAATTGTATTAACTAGGAGAATAGGATATTTATGATGTTAAAGACAAAAAGATTCGGCTTGCCATATGATCCTCAAAAAGAGAAAAAACAAAAGAAGAAACTGACAAAACATATTATCATTATTTTGTGTTTAATTGTTTTGATCGTTTCAACATTATCTCTGTTTTTTTCGATTACAATAAGAAATTATGTTTCTTGTATGGCTATTAACGAAAGTGTTGATTCTACTTGGATAAGTTCTTTAGCATCATATTGGGGAGGAATAATAGGAGGTATTATTTCTGGCATTTTTTCATTTCTTGGTGTCTTTTTTACAATAAAATATTACAGGGAATCTGATGAACAAAAAGAAAAAGCATCTATACAACCTTTTCTACAAGTTACTATTGCAACAGATATAAATCCTAAAAGAGGTTTTTCTTTAGGTGAAGAAACAGATAAAATGAATCAAACAATGAAATTGCCAGTTATAATTAGAAACATTGGTAATGGATTTACAACTACGCTAGTTATCCACACAGGATTTAACTTTGGCGGATTTTCGTATAATAAAGTTATTACTGTTGGCGAATCCGAAAACCTTTTCTTTATGATTAACCCAAATGACTTAGTAAAAGGAATAAATTTTTCCATCCAATATATAGATGCAATGAGAAACGAATATGTTCAGGAGTATACGATTAAGAACGACCACAAACAAATAGGTATTGAATGCGGATATCCGGAATTTCTTGAGCAACGATAAAATATAGAATTTAATATTTTCAAAATCCGATTGATTTTCTTAAATGAATTTCAATCGGATTTTTATTTACGGAGGTGATTTTGTGAGTGCTACCATAGGTGCGGCACTGAAGAAAATAGCAGTTTCTCTGCTCACGGATAAAAAGGTAATAAAAATAATAGGCGGTATAATAATCGGCATAATCATAGTTGTGATTATGCCGATTATTGCTGTTATTTCTATTTTTAACGGCAGTATGGATATTGACACGGACAAGTTAAGTCAATCTATACAGGAAAATATATCTGCCGAGCAAATGGCAAATTTTCAGCTAATCAACGACACAATGACCGAAGTTGAAAAACAGCTCGATAAAAAGGAATTGTCCGACTGCAATACGCAGGCAGAGGTGATATATCTGTTTTCTCTGTCTGATAAATCAAAGGATAAGGATTTTGTAAAAAACTTTGTTTCCTGCTTAAAAAAGAATCAATCTGACGAAGATTTGATTAAAACAGTTAATGTAAAGTTTGGTACGGAGATTGAGTATAGTGAGTTTCAGAAGCTGATGCAGTCAATCAAGGGAGCGGAAATCAGTACGGCAGGCTTAATATAACACCTATGATTAATCCGATAAGTGAATTACCTCAAGATAAAGCAGCATTTTTTGAATTTGTAAAAGCATAAATATATTCACAACAGCCGAAGTAGAAAATACTTCGGCTGTAATTACAATATATAGATTTTAAAAACATAAAATTTAATAATCTACTCCCTCTTGCTTTATCATATTATCTTCAATTTTATAGTGTTTGGTAATTTCCATATTATCGGCAACCCATAGTGCTAAATCGCCCGAAGAAAGATCTGCATCGTCATCAAAAGCTCCGCATACGGAAAAGTCGTCATCACGGTAGCAATTAATAGCTTTGTAGGTTTTATCTATAATTACATAGGAATATTCTACCGCAATAATCTTTCCGTTCTTACCGTTATATTCACTGAAAGTAAAATCAGTTGCCCATTTTTTATCATTCCATGACTCTGGCATTGTAACATCCGGTGTACTTATACCGTCAACAAGTATATTAAAGTAATCCATAATGCTTTCAGGAGTTTCAAAAGTAACGTCCGGGAAACTGTCTATTACCTTCCCTATATTTATATATTCAATGTTATCGCAAATTAAATCTTTAATACCATCATATTTGCCACTAAATAAATCTTTATAAGCTTGTTTATATTTGTCATCTATTGGCATTAGTGATGGAATGATATAGTTATCTATACTTAATTTGTAGGGAGAAATATTTTCGCTGGCATTTGTTTTGTTTGCATCAGGACTAAAACAAGCAATAGATGTATAATTCTGAGCGTATAATTTCCAGTTTGAAGGAATATCAAGTGAAAAAGTTATATAATCACCTTCGCTGTTTTCCGTCACAGTTTTTGTTTCTATATCAGGCTTAATAATTGTATTGTTCTGCTGACAGCCTACAAGCAAAATCATAAGTACGATGGATATTATTGCTGATAAGATTTTGTATTTCATTTGTATGCTCCTATTATATATTTCAATATAAAATTACTTGTTACTTGAGATTTTTGATTATATTCATTTGAAATTACTAAATTGTGATAATTATTATAACTCTTGTATTACTTTTTGTAAAGTAATAATAAAATATATTTCAAACTTCATTATGTTAATGTTGTTTCTAACGAAAAGCACGCAAAACTCAGCAATGAATTAAAGAAACTGCTAAAATTACTAATAGGAATGAAAATGATATTGTTAAATAAAAAATAATTTGAATCAAAGTGGTTTTCTAATAGCTAATAAGGAAGAAAGTGTTAGAGTATGAGCTGTTATATAAGTCGTACTTTCTTTGCCTACAAATAATTAATTAAATATCAAATATGTGGAGGTAAAATCAAAATGAAGAAAACAAGCGTAAACATAATGTACGATGATGAAAAGCTGAATGCAATCAGGCTGTATATGTCACAGCGTGATTTGGATTTCAAGGTAGAACTTGAAAAATCTGTGGACGCTCTGTACGCAAAATATGTCCCTGCAAATGTCAGGGAGTTCATTGATATGAAAGATTCACAGGTGAAAACACCCAAGCCTAAAAAGCCAAAGCCACAGGAAGAAAATACCGAGGTGGTAACTTGAAAAATCAAAACTTCGGAATAGAAATTGAAATGACCGGCATCACTCGCAGTACTGCGGCGAAAGTGATTGCCGGTTATTTTCATACAGACGCAACTCATGTCGGCGGTTGCTACGATGCGTATTCTGTCCGTGACAATGACGGCAGGATGTGGAAGATTATGCGTGACGCAAGTGTCCATTGTGAAAACCGTTCAGGACAGAATGCAAGCTCTCTGTACTCGGTAGAGTTTGTCACTCCCATTTGTAACTATGATGATATAGAAACTATACAGGAACTTGTCAGAAAGCTTCGTGGTGCAGGAGCGAGAGTCAATTCAAGCTGTGGTCTCCATTGCCATATAGATGCGTCAAGACATACTCCTAAAACACTTCGCAACATAGTAAACATTATGGCGGCTAAAGAGGATTTGCTCTACAAGGCATTGAAAGTGAATGTGTCAAGGGAACATTACTGTCAGAAGATGGACACACGTTTCCTTGATGAAATCAATAACCGTCCTCCGATGTCAATGGAGCAGATAAAATCAATGTGGTATGACGGCGAGGATTACAGTTACAGACATTATGATGATACTCGCTACCACGCACTGAATCTTCACAGCGTGTTCTACAAGGGTACGATTGAATTTCGTCTATTCAATTCCACTTTACACGCAGGAGAAGTAAAGTCAGCGATTCAGCTTTGCCTTGCAATCAGTCATCAGGCTTTAATTCAGAAGTCAGCAAGACACGCTAAAACTCAGTCGGATAATGAAAAGTACACTTTCAGAACTTGGCTTTTGAGATTGGGCTTGATAGGTGACGAGTTCAAAACAGCTCGTCATCATCTTCTAAAAAATCTAGATGGCAACATTGCATGGAAAGATCCTGCACAGGCTGAAAAACAAAAGGAAAGGCTTGCTCAAAAACGAGCCGCAGAACTTAATAACACAAACGAAAATATAAATATCAACGAACCCGAAGTCAATCCTGCTTCAAATGATGAGCAGGAAGATACTTCGGGTTTTGCTATGAGTATGTAAGGAGAGAAATCTATTATGAGTAAAAAATTATACATTGCTTATGGGAGTAACCTCAATCTTAAACAGATGAAATACCGTTGCCCCACAGCCAAACTTGTGGGAAAGGGTATAGTCGAAAATTACGAATTACAGTTCAAAGGTATGCCTCACTGTTCCTATGCGACAATCGCACCTTGCGTCGGTAAGTCCGTTCCCGTTGCACTGTGGGAGCTTCAGCCGAGAGATGAAAAACTGCTTGACCGCTACGAGGGCTATCCCTCTCACTACTTCAAGCAGGACTTGCCTGTGAAATTGAATAGCGGTTCGGAATTGACTGCAATGGTTTACATTATGAATCTTAAGCAGCAGTTCGGATTGCCCGGTGCAAGCTATTACGATACAGTATCGCAAGGCTATAAGGACTGCGGTTTTGATTTAAAAGTATTAAACGAAGCCGTGAATGACAGTGCGGAGAAATTCTACGAAAGCCTTGAACAGAACAATCTGTTTGATTCACCTGATGAAGATGAAAATATGGGAATGGGTGGTATGAGTTTATGAACGAGAGAAAGAAATTGAAAAAGCAACTCGTCAATAAATATATTTTCAAAATGTATTTGTCTGTGAACGAAGTCAAGAAAATACTTTCTGAAAATCCAAAGGACAAGCACGACACTCTCTTTGCTTCACTCACAGTCGGCTGTGTAAAAATCAACGCCGTAGTATTTCCTACTCCCGATAAAATGCTCCTCGGATTTGATATTCTTGTAAAGGACACACCCAACAGTGAAGAATGGATTTGCTATGACACTTTAAGTGATGAAATCAAGTTATCCCCTCGAAGTATTGAACAATCAATGTTCGATATTCTGAATCGTGAGGTTAAGGAGTACGGACTGTCATATACAGAGTGTAATTTTGAAGTAATAAACGGCAAATCAATAAAAGCAGAATAACGGCGGTATTCTCGCCACATTCGCCTCGTGTCGGCTTTTAAAGGAGAAGTCGGAAAAGTATCCGAAATCGAATAAAAGCCGAAATCGGGCGGTTTGTGGCAAGGTGTGAAAAATCGATGATATGGTAAATCGGGCGGTATTTCAAGGGCTGAAAAATAAGCAGGAGAAAGACACGGGGTTGCAGTCGCTCCCTCGTGTCGGTTTACGGCAGACGGCAACGCCGACTGCTATGCAGTTTTTCGCATTTTTCAGTCTCAAAAATCCATAGGGGTTAATTTTCAGCCTTGGGGTTGTACTTGTGGGTCTAACTGCCCGAATTGCCGAATAAAATGCCAAAATTCAAGGAGTTGCAACTATGGGTTGTAACAAAAAGGAGGTTTTACACTTGAATGAAACGGATAACAGAAAAGAAGTAAAGCGGAAGTTTGCACTATGGATAAAGGAATCCACGCTTGACATGGTTCAGAATATATACAAGGAAGATAACTGTTCCAGCCGAAGCGAGTTTATTGAAAAGGCAATCATTTTTTATGTGGGTTACCTTTCCTCAAACGATAACAGTCAGTATCTTCCGAATGTAGTTACTTCAACTTTGAAATCAATTGTTGCGGAAAGCGACAACCGAATGAGCAGGCTGATTTTTAAATTAGCTGTTGAACTTGCAATGACAATGAATATTATTGCCTCGTCACAGGACATAGACAAGATGACTCTTACAAAACTTCGTGGCGAGTGCGTCAAGGAAGTCAAGCGGCTTAACGGTTCATTTTCCTTTGATGACGCATACGATTGGCAGAAAGGATAATTATTTGTGGCAAAGTTAGTTACAAAGTTTAAATATCTCAAGTCGAATCGAAAAGTCAGTGCAGGCGGTTATGCAAAATATATTGCCACTCGTGAGGGAGTGGAAAAGATAGACGACACTAAAAAGTTTGCTCCTGCAACAGCAAAGCAGAAAAATTTAATTGAAAAAATCATAAAGGATTTTCCCGACAGTAAGGATATGTTTGAGTATGCTGATTACATTGAAAAGCAAAATCAAGGTTCGGCATCTGATTTCATTTCAAGAGTTATGGAAGATTACGCTTATGAAATCTCGGGAAGAAAAGCATATGCCGATTACATCGCTACCCGACCTCGTGCTGAGAGATTCGGTTCTCACGGGCTGTTTACCGATGACGGTGTTCAGGTACAGTTGAGTAAGGTTACCGAAGAACTCGACCGTCATAAGGGAAATATCTGGACTGCAATAATATCAATACGCAGAGAAGATGCAGAAAGGCTTGGCTTTAATACCGGAGCTCGCTGGCGGGATATGCTCCGCACACAGACAGAAGCACTTGCTAAAAATCTGAAAATACCAATGGAGAATCTTCGTTGGTATGCTGCATTTCATAATGAATCGCACCACCCTCATGTGCATCTGATTGCATATTCAACTGTGGAGAACGAAGGCTATCTCACGCAAAAGGGAGTTGAAAATCTGCGCTCGTCATTTGCAAAAGATATTTTTCAGCAAGATTTATTGTGCATCTATGAAAAGCAAACCGAACACAGGGATAAGCTCCGTGCTGAGGCTCGTGATATTGTAGAGGATTTGGTTTCAAAAATCAACTCTGAAATATATATCAGCGCATCAATTCAGCATAAGCTGTTGGAACTTGCCGACAGGCTTTCAAAAACGAAAGGTAAAAAGGTTTACGGTTATCTGAAACCCGATGTAAAAGCACTTGTGGATTCTATTGTTGAAGAACTTGCCAATGACAGCATAATTAATAAGCTGTATGATCTTTGGTATGAGCAAAAAGAAAACACAATCCGCACCTACACGGATGAAGTGCCCGACAGGATTCCGCTTGCCCGAAACAAGGAATTCAAGTCAATCAAGAATGCAATAATCAAGGAAGCGTTGAAACTAAATCTTACTGAAGATGTGGTTGAGAAAAGCGAAAATTCGGACAATGAATCTGTTTCAAATCTCTTTGAATATGACGAAAACACCTCTTCCGAATCAACCTTTGATTCAGACAGAGGTGTTCTGTATCCTCATTATTCAATTAAAACCAACCGCAACAGCGTTGCAATTTCATCTTTTTATCTCCTGCGCTATCTCTGCAATATGATTCAAAGTCAATTAAGATTTGAAGAAAAACAGAAAGTGCAAAGGACGGATAAAAAGTTACAGCAGAAGATAAATGACAAAAAGCAGGCTCAGGGATTGAAGATGTAAGTTGAATAAACTTGAAGTTGACTTTTATCCTACACATTACTGTTTCATAGCCAACTATTAGGAATTAATCTTATAAACAAATCTATTCTCCATAGTTTGAATGGTGTAAGTTTGTTAAAATTGTAATCTCTTGGTTTTCAGCCTAACAGTTCACTCTTTGTTTTTCTTCCCAAATAAACAAAATCCATAAGAGGATAGAACGATTTCATTTCAGCCGAATTATTTTGTATCATACTACTTCTATAATTATTGTAATGCCCAACAGCCTCTTCAAAGTTCTTATACATCTTCCCTGATTCATTAACTGATGTTCTCGGATCACTAATTTTATCACGCAGTAAATCATACATATTACTGTATTTATCAAAATTTAGACTTACAAAAGCTCGGTATACACCCGGCAATACTTCGACACTGTGAAGTTTATAATATTTTTCTATTTCATGCTCCGTTGGATAAGGTATGCCTTTTATCGTTTCACTGTTATTCTCCAGCCATTCATAAGCAGTCTCCTTGTCAAAAAGTTTAATTATAGATAAACATAACTTATTCACTACTTGTATATTATTTTTATCTATTTCAAACAAATAGTTCCATGTTTTATATCTAATAATCGGTGGCAAGAATGAAAACATGCGTAACACTTGAGGTGATGAATATATACTTACCTGTATATCTAAAAAATATTTAATAAAAATTAGCGCATACAAATCTAAAATAGCGTCCTCAACACTTTCTACTTCCATATTAGAAAATTCGTCTGTATGCTGAGTATGAGTGCCATCTCTCCCAAGAGGGTTTATGTTTCTTATTATTTCAATTAATCTATCACTTAATTCATCACCTAGATTGTCCATTCCACTATTTACCGCAGAATTATTTGAATCCCTTTTTACCTGACCTAACATTAGTGTCCGACTACTACCAATATCCAAGATTTTTCTAACCATCACTTCTGCATGTTTCCTAAGCCCAGCCATTTTCCCCATATTAGATATTTCTATGTATTGAGTATCATGCAACAAATTTCCTATTAAAATTGCATATTCACTATCATTAAATCTATCCATAAAGTATCCTCCTCAAATTCAAATTTGTCATTCTTTTATTTAAAATTATCATACCACATATTAAGAAAGTTGTCTATCAGAAAATTAGCCCTCCGCCAAGATGTAACTGCATCCAAACACTGACAGGTGCCTCCTGTCATGGTGATAGGAGAAGAACTTACCCACTATAAGATATTACAGCAGAAAAGAAAAATATATTAAAACTAAGGAAGTGATAACAATATCAACATACATTCATTTTACAAAAGAACAAAGAGAACAGGCAAGGCGAACAGACATTGCCTCTTTTCTTGTAAGTCAAGGCGAGAAAGTTAAGCGTTCCGGTTCGGAGTATGAGTGGCTTGACGGTTCGCAAAAGGTCACAATCAGAGGTCATCTCTGGTATCATCAGTACGAACAAAAAGGTGGTGATGCGATTGATTTCATTCGCAAATTTTACAACAAGGACTATGCCGAAGCGGTTCAAATGCTTTTGAGTAACTATGGCGGTCAAATAGTAAATTTGCAGACCACAGAACGAGAGCAAAAGCCATTTATACTACCACCAAGAAATGACAGGATGAGCAGAGTTTTTTCTTATCTGCTGTTGACTCGTGGAATTGATAAAGATGTGCTTTTTGAGTTTGTGCGGAAGAAAATGATTTATGAATCTGCCGATTATCACAACGCTGTCTTTGTCGGCTACGATTCAAACGGTAAACCTCGCCACGCACATAAGAGAGGAACGGTGACGAGTAATCCGTATAAGGGAAATGTTGCAGGCAGTCAGCCTGAGTTCAGCTTTCATTGGCACGGCACAAGCGACAAGATGTTTTTATTCGAAGCTCCCATTGATATGCTTTCTTACATTTCAATGCACAAGAAAAACTGGCAAGAACACAGCTATGCGGCATCCTGTTCCGTTTCGGACAGGGTGCTTTTTCAATGTCTTAAAGATAATCCAAACATCAAAAATGTGTTTCTCTGCTTTGACAATGACGAGGCAGGACAGACAGCAAACAAACGGATAGCCGATAAATTAAACTCAATGAATATCAAAAGCGAAATCCTCATTCCTATCCATAAAGACTGGAATGAGGATATTTTAAACGGTGAAAGGACTGATGAAATATGCCGTCAAGTGTTATAACTCTGATTATTGTTGCAGGCTCAATGTTTGCCTTGTTCATAATAATTTCTACGGTCGGCAATTACTATTCACTCAACCGTATAAAGAATAAGACAGTCGGGCAAGGTCAGCACGGCACGGCTCGTTGGGCAACAAAAAAGGAAATCAAGAAAACCTACAAGCAGATTGATTTCAAACCCGATGAATGGCGTACAAATCCCAACAGCAGACCAACTGAACAAGGTATAGTTGTCGGTTGCAAGAATAGCAAAAATGGCACAACAGCAATGGTTGATACAGGAGATGTTCACGCTCTGATGATTGGTGCGGCAGGCGTCGGCAAGACCGCATATTGGCTTTACCCGTGCATTGAATATGCCTGTGCATCGGGTATGTCATTTTTATCAACCGACACCAAAGGCGATATTGTTCGCAATTACGGAACGATTGCAGAAAAGTATTACGGCTACAAAATTTCAGTCATAGACTTGCGTAATCCTACACGCTCACACGGCAACAATCTCCTGCATCTTGTGAATAAGTATATGGACTTATACAAAGCCGAGCCCGAACAGCTTGTTTACAAGGCAAGAGCCGAAAAATACGCAAAAATCATTTCAAAAACGATTATTCTTTCCGGTATGGACTCGGCATCTTTTGGGCAAAACGCATATTTTTATGATGCCGCAGAGGGACTTTTAACAGCAACCATTCTGCTTGTTTCAGAATTCTGCGAACCCGAAGAAAGGCATATTGTTTCAGTGTTCAAAATCATTCAGGAGTTACTTGCTCCAACCAACAAGAAAGGCAAAAATCAGTTTCAGCTTTTAATGGACTATCTTCCCGACGACCACAAGGCAAAATGGTTTGCAGGGGCGGCTCTCAACACAGCCGAGCAGAGTATGTCAAGCGTTATGAGTACAGCTTTGTCAAGGCTGAATGCTTTTCTTGACTCCGAACTTGAACAGCTTTTGTGTTTTGATACAGAAATAGACGCTGAAAAATTCTGTAATGAAAAGTGTGCGATATTCATTGTAATGCCAGAAGAAAACCCCAACACTTTCTTTATGGTATCACTCATTATCCAACAGCTCTACCGTGAAATACTTTCAGTTGCAGATGAAAACGGCGGTGTACTGAAAAACCGCTGTGTGTTCTTCTGTGATGAGTTCGGCACTCTGCCGAAGATTGATTCGGCAGAGATGATGTTCTCCGCTTCTCGTTCAAGGCGGTTGCAGATAGTACCAATCATTCAATCCTTTGCACAGTTGGAGAAGAATTACGGAAAAGAGGGTGCTGATGTTATCATAGATAACACACAGCTGACCATCTTCGGAGGCTTTGCTCCGAACAGCACAAGTGCAGAGATGCTATCAAAAGCACTTGGTTCAAGAACTGTTATGAGTGGTTCTGTAAGCAGGAGCAAAAACGATCCGTCGCAATCCTTGCAAATGATTGAACGCCCGCTGATGACTACCGATGAGTTAAAGTCACTTCCAAAAGGCACATTTGTTGTTATGAAAACAGGCTTTTATCCTATGAAAGTCAAGCTGAAATTGTTTTTCAAATGGGGTATTAAATTTGAGGAAAAGTATGAGGTAATGGAAAACGGCAACCGTGAAGTTCACTATGCCAACCGCTCGGAGTTGTTCAACAACATAATTCAAGCATACAGTCCTGTGACTGACTCGGATTTTGATGAAGCAAGCAGTGCGAAAAAGAAGAAAAATGAAAATCTTAAGACCTCACCAAATGCGGAACAAGCCGATAGTGAAAATACTATTGATTCTGAACAGAAAGATGAGTCAACAGAGGAACCTGAAATTTCAAGTCTTGAACAGAACGCAGACAAGCAAAGAAAAGTAGTTATAAGAACCGAAAGACCACCACAGGAGGTGCTGGACAATGAGTAGATTAACTTATCTCTATCAAATGGACTTACCCCACAGAGCCGTAGCCGTATATACCTACCTCCACGACCGAGCAAACAAAAATGGCGAATGCTGGCCCTCAGTAAAAACAATAGCAGGCGACATAAAGCTGTCGCCTGCCACAGTAAGAAGAGCTATTAAAGATTTAAAAAAAGTTGGACTAATCGAAACCAAGCAGAGATACCGTGAACATGGGGGTAAAAGTAGCTTGCTATATAAAATGTTTAATAGGCAAAAATAATAACAATAAATCCAACTGCAAAACTTTTATATTTGCAATTTCTTTCCGATTCTTAATTCCATCAATTAGATCTCATCTTGTTGATATCAGTATTATTAGGTATTGGAATTTCTCATTATATAATGCATTTCATTAGTCAAGGAATTATATGATTCGATTACTGCGTTATCTCCGAATTTCAAACACAATGTTTGAGGTGAAGGTCATATCATCCTCATTGAATTTCATATTTATTTCACCGTCATATTTTTTAACTACTCTTTTAATGCTTTTCAGTCCTGTTCCGTGTATTGAGCCTGATTTTTTGGACGATGCTATTCGGTTGTTTTTGACGGTTATAATATTCTTTACAGAGTTTGTAAGCTGTATTGACAGATATTTATTTTTGCGGACGAAAGCCGAAAAATCTATAAATCCGTTCTCTGTATTTTGTGCCGCTTCAACTGCGTTTTCAAGCAGATTGTCAAGCAGAGCAGTTATGTCAGGTTCGCTCATAAAGCTAAAATCAGCACTTCTGATGTCAATATTCATCTTCACCCCGAACTTGTCACAGAAGGATTTGTACCTGTTGACGATTGAATTGACCATAGGATTGTTGCAGTAATCAACAGATTTATTTATGCTGAAGTCTTCAATAAAATCGTCTATGTACTCTGTAACAGACTTGTCTTTGGCAATGCTCTTAATGGCGTTTAAATGCCGTTTTATGTCGTGCATAACAATTTTTGAGTTTTCATTTTGCTCATTAAGTAAATCATAATACTCAGCCGTAGATTTTTCATTTTGCCTTTCATATTCCAATTCCATATTGTGTCTTTGAGTTTTCAAAGTAAATTCATATACCCAAAAAACCGCTATATTTGAGAAAAGTAATAGCACTATACTTATTATTAATAAATACATGTATTTTTGTTCTAAATCAAAATTGTGTAGTGCATATGATACTGCATACAGTAGCAGAATGCTTGAGGCAGGTAAAACCAAAAGAGGTATAGAAAGAGAATAACTTTCTGATTTATGTTCTTTTATTGAGAATTTTGATACAAAGTAAATTATCAAAAAATATAACAGTTTACTGAGAGTCGATTGAATAATGAGACTTAGAGAATTATCCAGGCAAGTGAATAAATCCGTACCGAATAATACTGTTGAAACAAACATAACAATACTTTCTGTGATTGCCATAAATATAAGTAATATGCTACAGTGGAAAATACAGGATTTAACACTTATGAAATAACAAAAATAAAGTAAAAAGAAGTTACACGCAAAAAATGCAATTAAATTAACCAATGTTAAATTCAATAATCGAGATAAATACAATAATACATACACAATAACAACTGAAAATAACAAAAATTTTTTGCTTGATTTTCTTTCAAATTTGTTTTCAAAATAAAACAGTGATATCAGAATTTCTGCAAGAAAAATAAACGCATAGCAAATTGTATATACCATTTTTATACCCCTATGTATGCAAAATATGCCTTTTTAAAGTTTGAATAGTTCCTTTGAGATATAGGTAGAGTTTCAGTTTTTAAATCTACTTTAATATTAAGCTGAGTCTTATTAAAATCCGAGACATACCTCAGATTAACAAGATAGCTGTAATGCGGTTGTGCAAAATAATCGTAATCCTTTAGTTTTTCTTTCCAACAACTTAATTTTTTATTTGTATAATACTTCTTCTGCCGTGTTATAATAACAGCCTTTCTTTCTTCAGTAGTTATATATACTATATCGCTTGTGAAAACAGAATAATACTCGTCATAGTATTCAAGAGTTATTATTTGAGTATTGGAATGATAATAGTTAATAGCCGTATTTAATGCTCTGAAAAAACGGTCATTGTCAATAGGCTTTGACAGATAGCGAAACACATCCAAATCCATTGCGTCGTCAAGATAAGACTCGTGGGAAGTAATTATGAAAATAATTATATTGGAATTAAAAGCTTTTAAATGAGCCGCCAAAGTAAGCCCGTTTACCTGCGGCATTTCAATGTCGATAAACGCCATATCATAACTGATATTACTATTCAACAGTTCTACACCATTGTAAAACAAATCAATATCAAAAGCTATTTTATGTTTATCGGTAAATGTGTTCAGATTATTTTTTATTTCTTTGACAATATATTTATCATCGTCACAAATCATAATTTTCAACCGAAAAACCTCCCGTAAATAACATCATAAGTATAACATACAATGAAAAAATAGTCATTATAAATCTTTTGTTTTTTATTATTTTATCAGTCAATATGAAAAATACATCACATTTAACGAATTTGACATCATTTTTGCAAGAATTATGTTTTTACTTTTAATATGTGCTAAAATCCTCACGAAAGGAGGAATAATATTATGAAGAAAATAAAAAATTTTATTTGCAAAATTTCACCTGCAATTATTGCTAGTTTTACATTAGCACTCTCAATAAATGCTAATTCATCCACTTGCTTTTTTATGTATCAGCCTAAGGCTCCTGCAAAGCTTGACAAATTTAAAAAGATAAAGTAATGGAAAAGTTTAGTTCAAAACTCATAGAGTTTTTTGTATCAAACGACCTTATAAAAAACGAAGATAAAGAAATTTACGAATATGCTGCTAATATTATTTTATCATCATTAATACATATTGCAACTGTTATGATATTAGGATTGTGTTTCAATTTATTTATTGAAAGTTTAGTTTTCTATTTTTCTTTTATAGCTATCCGTAAGTTTGCAGGCGGCTATCACGCTAAAACGCCGGTCAGGTGTTATGCGTTTTCTGTTATTTCAAGCATAATAGTGTTGTGCTTAATTAAATTGTCAAATAGTGTTGGTAATATATTTACTTATTTACTCATAATATTTGAATTGCTTTGTGTGGTGTTGATAATATTAATGTCCCCTCTTGACACAGAAAACAATCCATTGAATAGTTACGAGAAAAAGTGGTACAAAACATTAGCTGTTTTAATTTCAGTCTGTATATTTATCATATCATTATTTTGTGTTTTAACAGAACTCAAAAATATTGGGTGCTCTTTGATATGCGGAGTAATAATAAGCACCTTGGTGTTATTAATGAGAAAAATCCAAATATCCAAATTATAAATTAAACTAAGATAAAACTAAGAACTTACGATTTCAGATTATTGTAGGCAAACTCAACAAATATAAATGGAGAACATAAATAACAATACAAAAGAAATTATTTATTTTATTATCAGGATGGAGGAGTTTCCGATGTTTTAATAATTTGCGAAAAATTATAAATATATTAAAAAGAAAGAGGCTTTACAATGAAAAAGAAAATGTTCTTATTAGGATTTTGTATACTAATGGTTTCAACGATAGTATTAGGTTGTTTTAGTGCATCAGCTGCAACCACAACAAGTTCGGGATCGTACATACTTAGTAAGTCCGATCAGACTGAGAAAAAGCATACAAAATCGCTTTCGGTTTCTGGTGGAGGTAGTGCAACAGTCACCGCACAACATTGGAAAGGCAGTACTTTCCCTACATATTCTGATACAGCTTATTCCAAAATTAATAGCAGTAGCAGTTTAAAATCAACAAGTGTCGCCGTTTATATTTATAAAACAAACGGTGACTTGGCCGCAAGCGGTTCTTCTTCAAATTATGTAAACAAAGAGGCAGGCTACGGTACTACTGTTGGTAGCACTAAACACATTTTCACGTTGAGCAATAACAGCAATACATTAATATACAATGTTGTGGGAACTCAATCATAAGTAGATATTCAAGTTGAGGATAAAGCTAATGTTAAATTTATCAATTAAAATCTTTTGGCATTTTTTAAAAAATAATAAGTTATTGGTTGTATTTCTTTGTTTAATACAGATAATATCAATATTTGCATCTCTTTTTGTGTTTTCGTATTTTGCAAGCTATACAAATGCAAATAAAAAATATGATAGTTCTAAGACCTATACTGTATCGTTTAATGGTGCATTCATCGATGATAATACGATGCTAAAAGAGATAGAGCATTTTAATAATAAGTGTGATTTAGAATTAACTGCCGTCTCCATAAAAGCTAATATTGATGATACAAGAATAATGTTTGACTATCTTTACTATCCCAATCACATTAAGCATGGTAGATATTTCAGCCATGACGAATTTGTGACAAACAAACATGTAATAATATCAGGTGATGAAGGTGTGATAGAAGAGGATAAAATATCAATATGCAATGATAAATATACTGTAATTGGTACATATTCAGTTGGCGGTTATAATATATTGCCTATATCGTCTATAAATGATGTGAAGCATAATAATGAATCTGTATCAATTGTTTTAGATAAATATCCTGATGACGATGAAAATAATAAAATTATTTCTCAATTGACGGAATGCTTTGAAAATGCAGAAATAATCTATCCGGAAAGAATAAAAAATATTGACAGCTTATGGAATGATTCTACTACTATTATATATATAGGAATATTTTTGTTATCAATGATAAATGTAGCATTTGTCTATTTATATATATTAGAAAAGAATAACAAAATTATTTATATTTATAGATTGAACGGTGCGACAAAAACAACTTGCATTTTTCTCTTAGCTAATGTAATTTTCATTATTGCTTTAATATCATTTGTATGTGGATGTATTTTTTCAAGATGTGTCTTGCCAAGCATAATTGAATATGTACAATATGAGGATTTTACATACAGCTTAGGAATATATGATTACATTAGTATGATTATAGTGTACTTTATAGTTATTATTATTACTAGTGCTCCTGTAATTTCAAAATATGTAAAAAATATATCTATTTCCGAAAAAAGATTGGGGTGACAAAATAATGAAGTTAATTAAATTTTCATACCATCTTTTCTGTAAGAATATATTAATGAGCATAATTATAATAATACAATTAGTTGCTTCCACTTTATTATTAAGCGATATTTTAGTTACTGCAAATAGTTACTTTGTTACAGTTGATGAGTACATTAGCAGTGGACTTTCAAATATAAACGGAATAATAGTTGATAATGGCGGTAATCCTGTTCCGGAAAGATTATTAAATAAATTGCCCGAAAATTCAATAGATTATTGTGAATTGGGTGGTGTAGCTTACTTAGGAGAATATAGTCTTTATGGATATAGCGATGAATTTGTAAATGATTATACTCCCGAATTATTAGAAGGAACATGGCTAAACGAGTGTACAGATGATTTAAAAAACATTCCTGTAGTAATACCTTATTCCTTAAATAAACATTTTAATATTGGTGACATAATTGATATTGATTCAGAAAATGGTTTTACGGGAAAGATTGTTGGTATATTAAAAACTTCTTACTACTGTACTTTTAATAATGGCGGTACAGAATTGAATACAAAAGATATGTTAGGCAAAGCAGATGAATCATTTGAAATTCCGTTATTAACATTATATAATTATTTGCCAAAAGAAATTATTAGTACCGGAATGACTGAAGCTATAGTTTTAAAAAATTCAAACGATTTAAATGAAGCTTATAAACTGTTTAGTAATTATTATTATGTCAGAACTTTTTTTGATGTGTTAGAAAACGGAAAAGAAGATGCTTATGCAAGAGTTAGAGCATTAGGTCCGATTCTTTTAACTTTATCTTTAGTTTCGTTGTTTGGAATGATTGGTTGCATTGCTATTTCTACTTATAAGAATCTTTATTTTTATTCCATTTTATATCTATGCGGTGCTTCAACCAAAAAATGTTTTTTGATAAGTTTATTATATACTGTTATCTATATTGTTCTGACATTGGTTGTATTCTTTGTAATATTTATTTTTGTTATGCAAAAAAGTATGTGTTGGCTTAATTATATTGCTATAATAGCTATAATTATGATACTGTTATCATTATCGTTAATTCCTTATAGAATATTAAAGAAAAACCCACCTATAGAAGTTTTTAAATATAAAAGATAATCGGAGGCAACTATGATTGAAATTAAAAATTTGAACAAGATATATTTAAAAGGGAAAAAAAATATGGTTCATGCGTTAAACAACATAAACCTAAAAATTGACGATAGAGAAACGGTTGCAATTATAGGAGAAAGCGGTGCGGGTAAATCCACATTATTACATATTATGTCATGCATTGATAATTTTGACGGAGAATATTATCTTGATAATATTGATATCAATAAACTTAGCGAAAGTAAAAAATCAAAGCTTAGAAGTTCTAAGATTGGAATAGTATTGCAGGATTTTGCATTGATTGATGATTTTACTGTTTTTGAAAATGTAATGACACCCTTATATTTTAATAAAAAAATAAAGGATAAAAAAGGTTCAGTAATGAGAGCTTTAAAAAAAACAGGAATTGCATCATTGAAATCTAAAAAAGTATCACAGCTTTCCGGCGGTCAAAAACAGAGGGTAGCTATATCTCGTGCTTTGGTTACAAGCCCAGAATACATATTTGCCGACGAACCTACAGGCTCATTGGACAGTAAAACATCGGAAGAAATAGTGAAAATGCTCTTTGATTTAAACAGGAATGGAATTACAATAGTTATAGTAACACACAATTTAGAAATAGCCAATCAATGCCACCATATTATAGAAATAAAGGACGGTAATATTATTAAGGACATTTGTTCGTAAAAAAATATTAAAATGCCGACAAGTAATAGCTTTTAACGCTATTGCCTGTCGGCATTATTTTTTTGCCTTTTTTGCATTGAAAGCAGAAAGGGCAGTTATGTTTTTTTAAAACAGAAGTCCTCCAATCTACCTGAATTAATAAAAATTCAGATAAACTACAGATTAATAATTTAGAATTATGTTAAGATATATATAATCACAAGGTGAATCATTATGAAAAATAAAATTGCGATAATTTTAACATTACAATTTATTATTACTGTGTTTGCTTTCAGCGGATGTGGTGAAAGCACAGCTTCAAGCAATTCCTCAAAGCTTACATATTGTGCATACTATGAGGATGATATTTGCGATATTATTGAAAGGTACAATAAATATTGTACAAAGCATTACGATGAGTCCTATCAAATTGAAATTGTGGAATTTGATTCGGAAGATACTATGCTTACAAAAATATCAACGGAGATAATGGCGGGGAAAGGACCCGACATAATTTCATTGAATCAAAAATTACCTTTTGAAAAGCTGATTGATAACGGTTCATTTGCGGATATAGATGAGCTTGCGGAATTATACAAATCCGATATAGATTTTGATGACTATAATTCAACAATAATGGATTGCGGAATTTACAATGGAAAGCGATATATTATACCTATAGCTTATTGCCCCAATATACTTATAACAACTCAGGAAATATTAGATAAATATAATCTGGGAAATACTAACTTTTCATTTAAAGAGTTAGAGATACGGTTATCTGACAAAGACCATAGTTATGCGCTTTTTGGAAATAAAGATGAAACATATAAGTTCTTCCTTTCCTATGTTAATGAATATGTGGATTTTTATAATAAAACTACAGAATTTTCAAGCGATGAATTTACCGAGAGCTTAGATTATATTGGAAAAATGATTAGGAATGATAATTCAAGAAAAGAAGGAACTACATGGGATATAATAGGTAATTATTTGTTTCGTACTTCACAATTATCTTTCGACGGTTCTATGATGAGTACGCTAAATTCTTATTTTTATATTTATAATAATAACAGCACGCCGGTTATTATTCCAAACTACAATAAAAAGGCGAATGCAGTATCAGCATTTGTTCAATGTGGTATTGCATTGAATAATAATTCAAATAACAAAGAAAAAGCATTGGCTTTTATTCAATATGTTTTAAGTTATGATATTCAAAAATTATGGAGTGAAAGCAGCTCATCACCATCAATAGTGGTAAGGGCACTGCCTGTAAATAAAGCTGCTTTTGAATATGTAATTGACTATACGTCAAAACGTGTATATGATATTAATGATGATGGAGAGTATGAGAAATCTGAGGAAGAATATTCAGATGAAATAAAAACTAAGTTTTTTAATGAATATTTAGATATGATTAACAGTATAAGCAGTTGTACTTTATATGATTATCTGGAATTTGAAAATACTTATTACAACTCCTCGGTTATCGGAGATATTGTGAACGATTACTTAAACGGGGATATTTCAAAGGAAAAGTTTATTCGTCAGCTCTCGGCGGCAACGGAAATTTATTTAACAGAATAGACTAAGGATAAAATGTATTATGTTCACACGCTTTTTATTTAAACCACATGAATCTATTAAAGCCATAATAGCTATACTTTTAAGTGTTATAATAATTACTTCATTTTCAAGTTGTGCAATAAAAAATAACAGCGAACAAAATCATCTTGTTTATTATACATTAAATGATAAAGATTCTCTGTCTTGGATTATAGAAAAATATAATAAATATTGCATAAACAGTAATAATCCGTCTTTCCAAATTGAGATAGTTAAATTTAATTCTGAACAAGAAATGTCAACGCAGATATCAACTGAAATTATGGCAGGAAGTGGACCTGATATTATTTCACTTAGTCAAAAATTGCCTTTTGAAAAATTAATTGAAAGCCGTTCATTAATGAATATTTATGATTTGCTAAAAGATGATAATTCTTCAAATGCAATAAATCTTGATGATTATAACGTTAACATACTCAACGCAGGAGTTTATGATAACGGTTTATATATTGTACCGCTGTTTTATGGAGTTGATGTATTGGTATCTACAGAAGAAAGATTGAAAAATTTCGATATCAAAGAAAATAACGGCTTTTCTTTGACATACAGTAATTTTTCAGATGTATTTGAAAATTATTTTTTAAATGATGAAGGCTATTCATTTGTATTTAATGAGTTGTCGGATTTTTTGTGGTTTGATTATCCAATGCAACTCTTTTGCAGATTTTTAATCAGCTATGTTGATTTTGAAAATAAAGCTGTGTATTTTGATACCGATGAATTTAAAGATAATTTAGATGTAATGATGCAGATGTTGACGATTTCTCAAAAAAACAATACAAATGAATTGTTTGACGGATTGTATATAAATCGGTCATTTCCGTTGATGGCAGGAAATTATTCTTATTATCAATCTATAAATGAAACACCTGTAGTCTTTCGTGGATTGACAAAAAACAAAGATGTTAATTCCGCACACATACAGGCTGGATATGCAATTAATAATAATACACAACTAAAGGAGCAAGCACTTGCGTTTATAAAATATACTCTTAGTGATGAAATTCAAGAAATTGGTGCAACAGCATCAGGAAGTTTGAGTTTTCCTGTGAATATGTCTGTTTACGATAATGCTAAGCTTGTTGCCGGCTCAAGAACGGATGATAACAATAAAATTATCGGGATTGACAACGATTTTATGAAAGCATACATTGACATTGCCGATAATGTAAACGCTTGCACCTTGTATCAAGATGTGTCACATTCATATTATAATGACAATGTTATCGGTGACATTGTTGACAATTATATACATAAAGGTATATCAAAGGATAAATTTATTCGTCAGCTTTCGGCTGCTACGGAAATTTATTTAACAGAATGAACTGGTATATTATGATTAGATTTAAATGTATATTACAAAACGATGAAACAGATTGCGGTCCGGCTTGTCTGGCCGCAATTTTTGGAAAATACAGTTTAAAAGTATCTATAGCAAAAATTAGGGATATTGCAGGTACGGATCGACAAGGTACTAGTGCATACGGTCTTGTAAAGGTAATTGAACATTTTGGTTTTCAGCAAAAGGTTGTTGAAGCAGATAAAAGCGTGTTAACTAATAAATTGCCTTTGCCTGCAATTGCACACGTGATAATTGACAATTCCTTATTGCATTATGTAGTTATAACTAAAGTTAAGGGTGATACTGTAGTAGTTTCCGACCCTGCAAAAGGAATTGTAAAGTATAAAAAAGAAGATTTCCTTAAAATTTGGACTAATGTATTAATTCTTATTGCACCAACAATTAAATCGCAAAAGGGAAATAAAAAGCAAAGCACGTTACTAAGTTTTTTTTGCCTGCTTATTTCTCAAAAATGGCTGTTGTTAAGAATATTTATTCTCTCAATGATTCTGACTTCAATAGGTATTATTACTTCTTTTTATTATCAAGTTTTAATGGATGATATTGTTCCGAGCTCTTCTTTAGAAATGTTAAATCATGTGTCCGTTATTACTTTGTGTTTATTCTTAGTGCAGATAGGTATAAATTTTTTAAGAGGCATTTTAATTGTAAAATTGGAGCAAAGGATCGATATTCCTATTATGCTTGGATATTATAATCACGCTTTGATTTTGCCTATGAAATTTTACTCTATGCGTGATACAGGGGAAATTATTTCCCGATTTAATGACGCTTCAAGTATAAGAGATATTGTTTCAGATGCGTCATTAACAATTATGATGGATACGATTATGGCAGTTGTAGGTGCAGTGGTTTTATTTAACTGCAACAGGCTTTTATTTCTTATTTCTGTAGTTGTGCTGATTTTATATGGAATAATAGTTTTCATATATAACAAGCCAATTAAAAAAATTAACAGAAAAATAATGGAGATGAACTCTAAGGTTACCTCTCAATTTGTTGAAACAATAAACGGTATTGAAACAATTAAAGTCTTTAATCAGGAGAAAAATGAAGAAACTAAGACTGATAAATTATACAAGAAATTCTTAAAAAAGATTTTTAATGGAGGAATACTATCTCTTAGTCAGCAAACTGTAACTATGTTTGTTGCTGTTGTAGGAGAGCTTGTTATTTTATGGGTCGGCACTGCGTGTGTTATTAAGGGGAATTTAACGCTCGGTGAACTAATAACTTTTAATGCGTTATTAGGATATTTTATCGAACCAATAAAAAATTTAATTAATCTTCAACCGCAAATACAAACGGCAATTGTAGCAGCCGACAGATTAGGGGAAATTCTTGATATATCTCCGGAATACGAGAAAAATGATATGCGCACAACTTATAATAGTGAAATTAAGTTTGACAATCTTATAATTTCACATCTTAATTTTCGATATGGAACACGAGACCTTGTATTAAAAGATATTAATTTGAAAATTAAACATGGAGAAAAAATAGCTTTTGTTGGCGAAAGCGGTTCAGGAAAGACAACGTTAGCCAAATTGCTTATTAGGTTGTATGAACAGGAAAAGGGAAGCATTAAACTTGATTCTATTGATATAAGAGAGTTTTCAATAAAGCAGATAAGAGATAATATTTCTTACATATCACAAAATACTTTTCTTTTCAGTGGTACGATAAAGGAGAATTTGTTGTTTGGTAATTCTCATGCAAATAATGATGATATATCAAGAGTTTGCAGAATGTGTGAACTTGAAGAATATATTAATAGTTTGCCATTAAAATATAATACCAGAATAGAGGAAAACGGTAAAAACTTATCCGGTGGTCAAAAACAGCGCTTAGCGATAGCAAGGGCTTTATTGAGGAATCCGCGAATTTTGATTATGGATGAGGCTACGAGTAATCTGGATTATATCACTGAAAAAACTATCGAAAATATGATTAATAAGTTTTCAAAGAATATGACAACAATAATCATAGCTCATAGACTTAGCACCATTAAGGATTGTGATAAGATTTTTGTGTTCAAAGACGGTCAGATAGTTGAAACCGGAAATCATAGAGATTTATTAAACCAAAGAGTATATTATTATCAACTTTGGAATGGACAAGATAAGAGTATTACATAGGAATGATATTATGAAACGAAAAACACTGACAAGAAAAAGAAAAGAGCATATAGCAGCATGCCTGTTTATATTACCGTCTTTTTTAGGCATAGCGGTGTTTTATATTGTGCCGTACATAATTTGTTTTACCAAAAGCCTGTATGTCGGCGATACTTTTGTGGGCATAGAAAATTACATACAGCTTTTTAAAAACAACACATTTTTGCTTGCACTTAAAAATACGGGTATATTTACAGTTACGGCGATACCGTTGTTAATGGTGATTTCGTTTTTGATAGCGTTGTTTCTTAATTCTTTTAATAAAATATCTTCCTTTTTCAGAAGTGCATTGCTTATTCCTGTTGTAGTTCCGATTGCATCTCTGATTTGCGTGTGGCAATTAGTTTTTGATGATTACGGTGCAATCAACGGATTACTTAATTTACTTGGATTTAGTACTGTTGAATTTTTTAATTCGGAATGGTCTATGGTGATGATCGTTTTTATTTATGTGTGGAAGTACTGCGGATTTTGTGTGATTCTTTTTACGGCAGGCATTGCCAATGTTTCGCAATCTCTCTACGAAAGCGCAAGGCTTGACGGTGCAAAAGCTCATCAGCTTGTAACTAAAATTACTATACCTATGATTGCGCCAACTACATTTTTTGTTTTTCTAATGGAGCTTATTTATTCATTTAAAATTTTCCGTGAGGTATTTGCTTTGTTTGGCGATTATCCAAACACCAATGTGTATTTTTTGCAGAATTTCATCAACAACAATTATTACAATCTCAACTATCCAAGATTGTCGGCGGCATCAATTGTCTTATCGCTGTTTATAATTATTGTGCTGTTTATTTTCTTCTGCTTTGAAAGGAAACACAGCTATTCTTGAGAGGTTTGTTATGAAAGATACGGTTATGAAAATACTAAAATATATTTTGCTGATTGCTGTAACTGTGCTGTTTTTGTTTCCTGTCATTTATATGCTTGCTTGTTCATTTATGACAGGTTCACAGGTAAGTGAGATGCTCAATTTTTCTGACGGAAAATATAAAGAACTTAATATGATTCCGAATATGGCAACTTTGGAGCAGTTTTATCAGGCTCTTTTCAGAAAACCAGAGTATTTGTTAAAGTTCTGGAATTCGGTTATTTGTACTTTTCCGACAGTAATCGGTCAGGTTGCAGTATCATCATTGGCGGCTTTTGCTTTTGCAAAATTGAAATTCCCGTTCAGGGACAAGCTGTTTTTCATATACATAATTTTGCTCATTTTGCCGTTGCAGGTAACACTTGTGCCTGATTATATGATTCTTGAAAATATGAATTTGCTGAATAATTTTCTTGCGGTAATTTTACCCAGAACTTTTTCTGCATTCGGAATTTGTCTTTTGAGGCAAAGTATAAAATACATTCCCGATTCCGCAATTGAGGCGGCAAGAGTTGACGGTGCGTCATATTTGAAAATATTTACTAATATTATTCTTCCGCAGATTAAGGGCGGACTCATAACACTTGCGTTGCTCTGCTTTATTGATAATTGGAATGTAGTTGAACAACCGCTGATTTATTTTGATAATGAGGGTATGTATCCGCTTTCCGTAACGCTTACTGATGTCGGAAGTTCGGATTACGGCATAATATTTGCCTGCGGAGTTATATTTATGATTCCTGCATTGCTTATTTATCTTTACGGACACAGGGATATTGATTCGCCGTTTGTCGGAACTGATAAAGGATAGGAGAGAGGCTTTTATGAAAAAAGATAAGCTAAAGAGCGTAGTGTTGAAATTTTCAATTGTATTTTTTATTGTGATTGCATTACTTACATATTTTTCAAAAACAATCAATAATATGCTTCTTCCAAAGATCAAAGTGGTTTCGGTTCAAACAGGTGTAATTGACGATACCGCAGGTTCAAATGATATGAAAACGCATTATCTTTTGCCTGTTTCATCGGTGGATGGGGCAGGCAATACGGGAATAGTATTTGTTATAAATAAAACCGAAAACGGTGATGCTACAGTTGAAGAGGTTTCGGTGGATATATGTAACAGTGACGAGCTGTATTGCGAGGTGACATCGGACTCACTTTTTGGCGACAGTCAAGTTGTATATAAAACAACCAAGAGTATAGAAAACGGTTCAAGTGTTTATATTGAGGAGGAAACAGTGTGAGCAAAAGAAAAATTGTTTCGTTTCTGTTACTGCTGTTGCTGACTGTGAGCGTTTTTATTGCGAATATTATAATTATTGAAAATGCAAAATGGCAATTACCTGATGTTACTCAATTAACTTATGATAAAAATTCCGAAACTGCTCCAAAAACGGTTTCTGAACTTGAAAAGCTGTTTGAACGGATTACTGACAAAGGCATAGCTTTTTGTTCCGAGGGTAAAGAAACAAAAGTTAAGGAAGAAACCGTAACTACGGTACTTGTGAATGAAAACTGGTTTTCGGATTATAAGACCGAAATTAACGGCGAAAATATTTCGTCCAAAAACATAGATAACAGAGATAAGGTTGCAATAATCGGAAGTTCTCTTGCTCTCAAACTGTTTTTTACAACAGATGCAGTCGGTAAAAAGATTTGCATTGACGGAAATCAATATACAATTTGCGGTGTGATATGCGAACACGAAAGTTTAATAAATAAGTTTTCTGCTGATGACAAACAGAGAGTGTATGTTCCATATACAACAGCCGAAAATTATGGCGACAGAACGGTTGATATGATTGTTTACGATAATTCGGTATATACGGGAGCAATTGTTGAGCAAATGGATTTGCCACAGTATTATTCGGTTAATCTGAATGATAAAAACCAAACGCTCTCGTCATTTGAACATATTTTATACCTTGCAATATTTATCGGATTTAGCATTATTGCATTGAAGTTGTGGTATAGGTTCAGCAAAAAATTTTTTGAGGAGATAAAAGAAAATCTCAAATTAAACTACTTTCTGAAATCGCTAAAAAATATTCCGCTAAAATATGTTGCACTTGTGCTTGTTTTTGCAGGAATACCTGCCGTTCTTTTGATTGTGTTTAATATTTGTGATTTCAGCATTTTTATCCCCTCAAAATATATACCGAATGATAACATTTTTGACCTTTCAAATTACCTGAATGTGCTTGTCGATAATGCACAAACACTAAACTCACAAAGCCTAACAGGAAATCCAATGCTTGTAAATCTGTTCTCTAGAACATTTACAGCGTCACTGTGGCTGACAATAATATTTTTGATTAGCTGGAATTTTGTTATATGTTACTTTTTGTTAGACTATAGAATTAAAACTAAAAAATAAAGTGAATTTAAAATTATAGTATTGGAAAATATAAGTATGATTAACCGAATAAATAAGATAAAAAGTAAAAATTCTAAACTAAGGAAAATTTTTAATATTATTTTCAGTTTATTTAATGAAGTATTGATATTGAGTTACATAGCTATGATTGTATTAGCCTTACTTATGATTATTGTGCCGACAGCAATTGTATTTTGGCAAAGCCCTGAGGATGTTAGAGTTTGGATTGCATCAATAGTAGGTGGAATTCTTTCCGTAGTTGTTGTCCCAATATTTATTAATTATATAACTGATAAACGAAAAACAGAGGATGAGCTAAGAAAAAACGCTTTTTGAGGAAAATAAAGCTTTATATGCAAAGCTTAGCAATATATTAGTTGAATTATTAGTAAATGAAAGTTCTATTTATAAAGAGAATACAAACAGTAACATTAAAGCTGAAAAATCCTTAAATGTTGTAAATCCTTTAAAAGATTTTTTGAAAGACAATTATTCTGAACTTGCAAATACAATTTCGATAAGTTTAATTTGGGATATTGTTGAAGTTTGTCAGGAATGTTCAAATTCTGTAACTACTTATGATAATATACGAGTGAAAACTGAGAAGTGCTTCCGTAATATAAGAAAAGAAATAGGGGTCAAAAGCAAGTTTTATGTTAATAACTATATAATTAATGAATTTTGTGATAGCAAGAAGGATAAAGACATTTAATAGCGTGTGATAGAATACCGACAAGTAATAGCTTTCTATACTTGTCGGTATTTTTATGCCCTTTTTACATGAAATTGGAAGGGCATGATGAAATATAGAAACAGAGGCCCTCCAAATAACCTGAATTACTAAAAGATTCAGATTGATTGGAGGAAAAATTAATGGACAAACGTCCTAAGAGAAGAAAATTACTGAAAGAAGGTGTTAAAATGTTAGGATTTATGATTGGCCTTTTTGTCGGTGCTTTTATCGGCGTTTGCATTATGTGCCTGTGCAATGCAGCGGCAAAAGCTGATGAGCAGATGAAAGATCATATAAATGACAAAAGCAAAAAATAAGGAACAGGTGATAATTTGAACGAAAACTATATAAATGAAAATAACATTGATTCAGAACACAGAATAGAATCTGTTATAAACGACTGCAAGGTCACAATCTACTTTTCTAAAAACAGAAACTTACAGGTTGAAAGAAATGTTCTGGAAAACCTTTTGGATACATTTGAGAACAGAATGAAAGCTCAGATTGGATGCTGAATTTCTTTAAGTTTATTTTCAGATTTCGCTGGATATTATAGGAATTATGTAGTATTGTTGGTTTGCAAAAATCGTATGAAAGGGTGATAAAATGAAAAGGGTATATTGCTTGTACAGAGTATCAACCAAAGGTCAGGTCGATAAAGATGATATTCCAATGCAGAAAACCTCGTGCAGAGAATTTGCTGAACGCAACGGCTGGACAATTCTGAAAGAGTTTCAGGAAAAAGGCGTGTCGGGCTTCAAGGTGTCGGCAAGCGACCGAGATGCTATTCAGGATTTGAAAGCTGCCGCAGAAAAGAAAGAATTCGATGTACTCCTTGTCTTTATGTTTGACAGAATAGGCAGAATTGATGATGAAACTCCGTTTGTCGTTGAATGGTTTATAAAGCACGGCATAGAGGTGTGGAGCGTCAATGAGGGTGAACAGCGTATGGATAATCATGTGGACAAGCTTATGAATTACATACGATTTTGGCAAGCCAACGGTGAAAGCCAGAAAACATCAGCTCGTGTTAAAACTCGCCTTAACCAGATGACGTTAGACGGCAAATTTACCGGAGGTGTTGCACCATTCGGTTACAAACTTATAAAAAGCGGTGAAATCAATAAAAAGGGAAAAGAGCTTATGGACATAGTTATTGACGATGATGAGGCTCCGATAGTCAAGAAGATATTTGAGATGACAGTTAAAGAGGGTTACGGCTCATATCGAATGGCTGACTATCTGAACAGTCACGGAATCAGAACCCATAATAACAGCAAGTTTCAATGTAATACGGTTAATCGTATTCTAAAGAACAGGCTGTATTGCGGTTATCTTGTGTCAGGCGGTGTTGAATCACCGTATATTGAAAGACTTCATATCATTGATGAAAATATCTTCGACCAAGCTCAATTTATACTGAAACAACGCTCATCAAAGAATGAGGAAAAGCAACAGATAGCAAGGACTACCAAAGGCAGTACATTGCTGTCGGGAAATATATACTGTGCCCACTGCGGTCAGAAGATGGTATCAACAAGCTATATCGACAGATACGACAGGGCAGACGGCAGTCAGTACAGAGTTCGCAGACAGAGGTATATCTGTACGAACAAAGCAATGAAACAAGGTGTATGCGACGGACAGTCAGTTTATGTAGCACATAAAATTGACGGTGCCGTACTTGTAACGCTAAGGGATTATCTCGCTAAAATCAAATCAACACCAAAAGATATAGCATTGGAAAAACGATATAAATCAGAAATAGCAGAATATAAAAGAAAACAAACTAACCTTGAAAAAGAAGTTGATAAACTAAAAAGACAGGTAATTGAATTATCTGCTGAAATAGGACGCTCTTTACTTGGTGAGAGCCGATTCGCTCCCGATATACTGTCAGCTTCTATTGATAATACAAACGATTTACTCCATAAAAAAGAAACTGAATTAAATGATATAAAGTTCAAGCTTGCCAATCAGCAAAATGCGATGGGTAAGCTTGATTTTTATTACTCACAATTCAGAACTTGGGCTGATGAGTTTGATAACTCCACAATGGAACAGAAGAAAATGATAGCTCGTCAGCTCATAAGAGAAGTGAAAGTATCACGGGGATACGAATTAGAGATTGTCTTCGACCTTAATTATGAACAATTCCTATCTCTATAAAGCTTAAGAGATTGAATTTGTAAACTCAGTCTGCTATAATAATTTTAAGTTAGAAGTGGGTGAACATATATGAGTGAAGAAAATAAAATACAAATTTTTGAAGATAAAAAGATACGTACTGCGTGGAATGAGTCAGAGGAAGAATGGTATTTTTCTATTGTGGATGTAATTGCAGTTTTGACTGACAGTAACGAACCTCGTCGTTACTGGAGTGATCTTAAGAGAAAACTTAAAGCTGAAGGAGCAAACCAGTTGTACGAAAATATCGTACAACTGAAAATGTCGTCTCCTAAGGATGGTAAGAATTACAAAACCGATGTTGCAAATACAGAGCAGCTTTTGAGAATAATACAGTCAATCCCGTCGCCAAAAGCTGAACCTTTTAAAATGTGGCTTGCAGAAGTAGGACGTGAGAGAATTGATGAAACCATAGACCCTGAACTTACCATAGAGCGAGCTCTTGAAACATACCTGAAAAAAGGATATAGCAGAGAGTGGATAAATCAAAGACTTCAGGCTATACAGGTGAGAAAAGAGCTTACTGATGAATGGGATTCTCGTGGTGTAAAGCAGGGTGTAGAATATGCAATTCTGACTGATGAAATTACAAAAGCGTGGTCAGGAATGACAACCCGCCAGTATAAAAATCTCAAAGGATTGAAAAAGGAAAACTTGTTATTACTTCAAAAAATGCTGTTGATTTTTCAAACCTTATTTCCGGTGTAATAGAAAATGATTTTGATAAAAATGAATAAAGTATTCTGATTGCCTTGTGAGTTAAAAAATCCCGCAAGGCTTTTATTATATCCCAATTTCAAGTTTATTCCTCGGATGTTTGGAAGACAGAATATTCTTCTGTTTGTTGATACTCGTATGCGTGTAAATCTGCGTTGTGGTAATGGAGCTGTGACCCAGCATTTGTTGAATATAGCGTATGTCAACATCTTCTTCAAGCAGTAGAGTTGCAAAAGAGTGACGAAACATATGCGGAGTAATGTGCAGCGGCACTTCTGCACCGATTGCATAGTTGGTAATCATATTACGAACAGATTGTTCAGATAGACGGTTGCCAAGCCTGTTTATAAAGAAAAATTTGTTGTTTTCTATTTCAAATTTAAATGATTGATTATACTTTTTGAGCAACTCCTGAACATTTTGATTGCAGATTTGAATCAGGCGTTCTTTTGAGCCCTTTCCGTAAATTTTGATTATGTAATCATTAAAATCAATTTGTTCAGTCGTGAGTGTGCATAATTCTGAAATCCTCATTCCGGTGGCAAACAGTAACTCAAGTATGAGTGCATTCCGCAGAGCAACTTTTTTAGCATACTCAGTTTTCGCTTTGGTAAGTTGTAGATAAGCAAACCTAATAATTTGCTCAATATTATTTATGGGAATAGTTTTTGGGAGAATAAAGGGTTCTTTATACTTGATTTGTATCTTATGAAAAGGGTTAATATCAATAAGTTCCTCAATTTCAAGATAGTGAAAAAATGCTTTTAGCGAAGCGATTTTTCGTTTAACACTCTTAGGTTTGTACTTGCAATGCAGTAAATCAATGTATTGCTCAATGGATTTTTTGTTTGTCCATTCAATAGCAGATTCCATAGTGAATTCAAAATACTGCCTTAAATCAATAGTGTATGATTTTATCGTTTTCTGATCGAGATTTTTTCTTGAAATACAGAAGTTTAGATAATCAGTTGTTAGATTATTTGCTTGTACATTTTTTATTTCCATCGCATATAGCTCCTTATATTTAATAAAATTATTATGCAATAGAAAATAAAGAAAGTCTATTCAAATATCTATATTTATTTTGCCTAAAAATTTTATTTATTGAGCAATAAACAAAATTGTATTATACAAAATGCATAAAAATACTGTGTGAAATTTTGTAACTGATTTGCGTAAAAGTTATTTAAATATTTGTCAAATTATGTTATAATTGACACCATAAAGGGTGATTATAAATATTTTTATATTATCTACCTCAAATATAGGCTTAGTTAAGTTTAATACTACATTTTTAGGATGAGGGTTGCTTGTACAAGTGTTACACATATATACATTCGTTAGATGTAAGATGTGTAGTCCTTTCTCATTGGCAGAAATGTATTTTGACTTTGGCTAAAGATAATGAATAGAGGATAACTCATAATTATCCTTTGTGAATTGCAATAACTGTTTATTTTTGTGAGATTATGAACAGAAAGTGCAAAATATACTACAATCTTTGTAGTTGAATAATAGGAGAGAATATGATTGCTTCAGTGGCTAATTGGGATGATTTTGAGCGCACAGTATGCTCAATTATCTATAAAATTAATCCATATAAAATATCAAGATATGATGGTGGTGCAGATAGAGGTAGAGATATTGTTGCTGAGTTTAAAATAAATGAACAAACTCACTCTGTAATAATTGAATGTAAATATTATAAGAGTGGAGTAAGTAAAAATGTAATCGCTCCTGCACTTGACTGGGCAAAAGTTCATCGACCATCCATTTTATACTTTTGGATAATACCATATTTGACTCCAGATACAAAAGATTATATTGAACAATTCGAACATCTTTATGGCATACGTGTTTTATATGAAGAACAGATAAACATTGAACAGTATTTAGCTCATATGAATGACGACCGTGATAAGATATGGGAGGTCCTTAAAGAAAAGGTCATAGGCGCTTGTGTGTCGTCAGGTTCATTATCATCAGCATTCGCATCAAATATTGAGTTGGCTTCTACAGAAGAAGTTCCATATTTGATAGACCGTGAAATAGAACGTAAAACTCTTACTAACCCTTCTAAATGTGCTTTTTATATACAAGGAATATCAGCATGCGGTAAAACACAACTGATGAAGTATATTTCTCATATATATACTAAAGGCAACACGAAGGTGTTTTGGTACACATTTAGACCTGAATGCAAAGAAACTCAAGTAAGTTCCTTTTTTCAAACATTTGCTCATTATTTTGCTATTGTACATAATAATTCGAAGTTAATACTGTATTTTAAAGAATATGGATATTGTCTATCTCGAGATCTTGAAGAATTAATAATATATCTTTTAAAGTCATATAATACCGCTGTTTTTCTAGACGATATACACAACTGTTCAAGTGACAATGTTTCATTGATTGCTTTATTTGAAAAAATAATTGAACGCCGTATTTGTAAAATCTATTTTGCAGGATGGATTAATATATTTAGTAGCAAAACTGCAATTAAGCAAAATCTTTCTGTAGTCATTCTAGATGGCATGGAAGCAACTCATCTTAACCAAATTATTTCGCATTATTCTGGACATGACAACTTTGCTGTTGCAGGTGTGATTGCAGAAAAATTTCATGGACTTCCGGGTTATGCAGTACTAGTTGATGAAGAAACTACTATAGAAGATTTGGAAAGTGATAGACAATTTCTTTTCAATTTTCTTAGTTTGCTATCTCCAAAAGAACAAACATTGTTGTTTATGCTTACTTTTTCTTCTTCTGATATTCCAATGGATTTCCTGCGTTTTAATAGTTTCTCTTTGGAACTTGATTCACTTAAGAATAAACGGCTAATAATTCTCAGAGGAAATTCTTGTTCTGTACATGATAAGTACAAGCCTTTTTTCGTTATGTATCCAATTGACAATAATATGTTTTCTGATGTGGTTACTTTAATGCTTGAATATGCAAAATTAAGAGCAGATCAATACTTTGATATAATTACTGCATACATCAACAGAAATAACATCTCACAGGCATGGCAGTTACTTTCTCTAAATTTCAAAACACTTTTGCATTGTCAACATAATACTCAATTGCTTAATCTTCTACAGAAAATAGAAAATGCAAATCCTTATGATATAAATCCTAGTGATATTATTTTTAAAAAGATAACTCTTTTAGAACGAGTGTGTGAATATCAATTATGTTTATATTATATTTCAATGCTTGATTTAGATATATTTTCTTTGGATGAGCAAGAGTCGTTATTGTACATTCAGATGAGAGCATTGTACTTCACTAATAAATATGATGATTTGCTATATTTGTTCAAGAAAGAAACTGAAAATATATTAAATTTCTCATCTAAAGAAAACATTATTCAAATCTTAACTATCATTGGCCGTGTATATTACATTCGTGGATTATTGAATGGTGCGCTTGCATGCTATCTTTTAAGTTATCAATACGCATTTAAGATCCGTGAGAAAAAGCTAGAAGCGAAAATCATTCATCGCATTGCAATGGTAGAGTGTTGTACTGGCTTAATTTCAGAAAGCAGGATGGCTTTTGAAGCTCTTGAAAAAATGTCAAGTTACATTACACCTAAAAGGCGTTCGTATATATATTATCGAATTGCAAAATGTTTTCTTCTCGAAGGAAATATCGAGGAAGCTAAAAATTATAATGAAAAGAGCAAAAAGATTAAAGCATCTTACGGTGATAAACGTGGGCTTGTATTTTCAAATAAGCTTGATGCAAAAATCAGCTTAGCAGAATCTGATTATATAAATGCTGCTTGTTCTATCCAACAGGCGCTTTCTGGTGTCGAAGACATAAATGTCGATAAAGAGCGATTGGCATGTATGATAGTACAAACAAGGTTGATTATTGAATCAGATATAGGCTCTTCTAAAAAAGCATGCATAAAGTGTTTACAGAAATGTCTTGATATTGCAGTAAAGGATAAGTTGTTGTTTCGTGTTAAAACGATTCAACAAATATCTCAAAAGAAATATAATTCTATATTTTTATTAGCATGCGAAAACTACCAAAAACTGACTAAAGAACTTTCAGCCGATGAAAGTCATATTATTAACTACTGTATAAAAAAAATGGAACACTCTATTCAAAAATATTATTATACATTAACATCTAAACAGCAAAGCATTACTCAGCGTCTGTTGTTTAAATCTGGTTTTAATGTAAAAATAATGTCCCTAAATTAGCCTTTCAATTTTACCATTTTTAAATGTTTCAGTTCCCCAAAAATCTACAAAATTTTGTATTCCATAAAGTTTGGATTTGAGCACTTTTAAAGTTTGATTGTGGCTACAAATTAAAACAGGAGAAGAGAATTTTTGGTTTTGTAAATCGGAAATGAAGTCATCTACTCTTTGCGAACAACTTAAGATGCTTTCGCCATTTGGTGGGGTAAAATTAGGATCAATATGACCATTGATAATATTGCAAGAATTATTAGCAATAACATTAATTTTCTTTTCGCCTTCCCAATCTCCCATTTTGCGTTCTAATAACCTATAGTCAGTCTCAACTTTAATTCTCCCTAGAATTTGTTTTTTTATCAACTCAACCGTCTGCAAGCATCTAGGTGCAGGTGATGTTATTATATTTAAGCCTAATTGGTATACAAATTCTTGGTTTATGTTGCTTACATCTATAGAAAAATCGACTATCTCAGAATCCATCTGACCACTAATCTTATGTTCAATATTATTCTGCGTTTTACAGTGACGCAGGACGAACAAACCATAATAAAATGAATGCATCATATTTTTAAATTAAATATAGGTGTCATTTTGCAATGCTCAATAGCCATATTAAATCTATCACACCAGCAATGTGATGTATTTGTTCGATAACAAAAAGGCATATCAAGAACATTGTCGGTCAACAATTTGGTTTGATTAGGGTATGTCAATATGTAATCTGATTGTAAGTTGCTATCTACTCGTTGTGTGTTACAAACCCCATACAATGCATAACCGCCACCATGTGGAGATAAATAGAGTTTGGTTTCATTCTGTAGATTTATGGGATTTGTTACATTTACGAAAGGTAAGTCTACTTCTGGCGCTAACATAATTGGGCAAGAAAAAGGATGATTTTCAGCATAGGCACCAAGAAGAAGAGTTTGCATATCATAGAATCCCTCATGCGTGCGATTAAATACGATTTTTGCTTGTGGAAGCATTTCTTTTATTATCAAGTTGCGATAATACATCGTTAATCGCTCATGTTCTAAATAGCTTTCATAAAAATGTTTTGCATTGGAATCAATAAGATATGTAAACGGCTCGCCCATTATAGTCTCACTTTTAGATAATGATAATAATGTTTCATTCCTCTCATAATATAAGGCTTCTTTTACAAAATTAAACGATCCATGTATCAAAAAATAGAACTTATTATTTTTTTCACAAAAGTAGGAACCCATAAAATGATTTCTTCTATTCAGATCACTCTTATCAATATCGGAATAGGAACTTATAATTTCGATGTATTTTTTTTGTAATGACTCAGGGTTTTCATCAAATTCCTCCAATTCTGCCAATACAACCCCACAACAGTTTGGTCGAAAGTCTAAAGGTATAAACGGTGGTATGTTTTCCCCAAATTTAATAACGCAACCATATGGGAATCCTGCACTCCAACGCAATTTATTTCTGGTGTAGGTAAAGTCTGGAAGCGCAATTAAATTAACTTGTTCACAATCAAGCCCTAATATTTCCATACATGTTATCAATCTTGTTAAGCCAATGAGACCATGTTCTTTTGCTAGAATAGCTGTTGAGTCGCTAGTACTATAGTCAATAAATTGATTTTGTGCCAACAAATAATTATTACGATAATTAGCATTCATAACATTATAACTCCTAAATCACTAAAACTACTTTGTTAGTGTCGATATACAACAACATAATTCATAAAGGATAATTATGAGTTATCCTTCATTTATTTGGAGATGTGTAGGAAATCGGAGTAGTATTAATGTTTTGAATAAAAAATAAAAAGACCACAATCATAACGATTGTGGCGAATATTAACAAATAAAGGATAATATACAGTTATATCTTGTAAACAACATCGGAGGGTTAGACTATGATGTCATCAGTTCAGTATATCAATGGTAATATTAATAATCAGGAGTGGAATATTGATATAGGCCACAGTTTTGAAGATTCGATTTATAGGAACTTATTAAGAACCCTGGATTTACCCCAAAATGATAAAATTAAGATTTTTCAAACTGAGGCGACTAATGATGGTGGCAAAGATATTATAATAACTTCTCAAGTTAATTTAAACTTGTTTGATATTAATATAACTCTAAAGGGCAAAAAAGAAATAAAGATATACATAGAGTGCAAAAGTTCGGATAAAGAGAAAATCAGTTTTGAAAAGATAGCTAAAAATTCTGTTATAGCAGGTCAGGATCGTGTTGATTATTTTATTTTAGTTACCAATAAAACAATTACGCCATTTACCTATTATTCTATTTATGAAAATTCCAATCAATATAATTATGAATTTCTTCTGGTTGATCAGTATTTGTTGCATAATTTTTTTGAGAAACATAATTTAAACAAATGGAAATATATTAAGCCAGATAATATCCCGGAAATCAGTCTTTCATACCAAACCTGCAAAAGCAGCTATAAACAAGATCCATGTATTGAACTGTATCTGCTTTGTAGAAATTATTCTTGTAATGATGTTGACTGTTCTTTTAATATTTACACAGACAGGAATTGGAAAATACAGAATCTCAATAACATATTTGTAGTAGAAAAAAATAAGAGTAAATGTTTTAAGTTAATGATTCTAAAAAACTATAGTGATGGACTGGATGAGTTGTTAATTCAATTTGAATTTAACGATTATAAGCGTATCATTGAGATCAAACACGATTTTTTAAACTATAATTTTCAATTGCCGCTTACAGGAGATTCACATAGAAAGATTATCCAAATAATAAAGGATAATTTATTACATGCTAAAGGTTTTGTATGGTTTAATTTATATGGCGAAGCCGGAATAGGAAAAACACGAATCATTGATGAAATATGCAAAGAATCATATGGGCGTGGTATAAACATAATTAACTATCTATGCACTAAAAACAGAAATACATCCAATTTTGAATGTTTAAAAAAGGAAGTATGTAAAGCTCTAAAAAAGTCATTTACTTCAGAAAACATAGAATATCTAATTAGAGAAGTTCAAGATGAATATTTTAAGAAAGCAATAATCATTGAAGATATTCATAATGCTGATAAGGAATTTATTAGTATGTTGTACGAATTATCACTTAAATCACAAAGCGAAAATGATTTTCCTGTAGTTTTAATTACTACAGGAAGAGATGACTACACTGTATATAATGAGGATTATTTTTCTCTGTTAGATAAAATAAATGAAAAAGAAAGCAATAATATTTTCTCTTATGAAGTAAAACATTTTAAAGAGTCTGAATGCAAAAATTTAATTAAAAGTGTTATCAAAGATATTCCAAATGAAGTGTTAGATAAATTATATAACTCATCAAGAAACAATCCCTTTTATTTGGTGCAATTTATAGAATATCTTTTAGAAATAGAACTTGTAACTTTGTTAAACAGAGATACTGTTGGAATTCCAAATGTTCACACATTTTCTCAAAATTTATACTTGCCAAAACAAATAGAAGATTTACTTGACAAAAGGTTAAAGAATTTATTGCGGTTTGATATGGGGAATAAACTGCACACCTTTCTGCTTGCAGCATCAATGTACGGAATAGAATTCCCTAAAAAGTTAATGTATTGCTATTTTTCAGAAGATGAGCTTAACAATACTGAGATTTTATTTAAAACACATCTAATTACCACATCAGGCAAAGATAATCAAACATTAAAATTTGACCATGAAACAATATATTTGTTTTTAAGAAACAAGAAAAAAACACATAAGTTATGCAAAGAAATTTATGAAATAACTTCAATGTTTGAATTATATGATAATATAACAAAAGGCATTATTTATTGCATATTAAAAAAATATGAAGCCGCTTTATTGGAGTTGAACGCCCCTATTAACGAGATAATTAATATGAATAATGTTTCATCAGAAAATATTTCTCCGGAATATTTTGATTCATTAAATTATGTTTATGATATTTTTAGACATAAAAAGAATGTTAAATTGATGAAAAGAACTCTTTTATCAAAAGTATATGTTGCTATGCATAACTTATCAATGGGACGAGCTATAAAAGCTTTTGATGAAGTGGGTGAATATATAAGTAAATATCATAGTAATGATGAATTATTTGTCCTGGAGATAAAACAGCTACAGGCATCTTTTTATCTGAGCATAGGTATGATTTCAAAATCAAGAGGATTAATGATTGAATTACTTGCTGCAGAGCGAAAAACACCAGATATTTTTAATGATGAAACTAAGTATAATCTTTTTGAAAGGACTGCAAGCCTGTTTATTCATTCAAATCATTTGGAACCGGCGATATTATATAACCATATGTCGTTTGAATTAGCAGAAAAAATGAATAACAATAAACTTAAAGCACTTTCAAAAATTAACGAAGCAAAAGCTTATTTTTTTATAGATACAAATAAATCCTACAATATTATAAAAGAAGCAGATAACTATCTAAAATTAGATTTAGTTCCTAGAATAAATTGTCACAATCAACTGGGAATGTTAACAGCAAAGATTATTCTTTCAGATAATATAAGAAGAGAAACAAAACAGTTAATTAAAGAAGCAGAAGGACTGCTGGAATTATCTTTGAACGTTAAATATCCATTGGATGTTATACGTTCACACTGTATTCTTGCAGTGTTAAGTTTTGTGTCTGAACCAAAAGAAATAGAGAATTGTAAAAGACATATTGAATATGGGGTTGATGCCAGTGTAAGATTTGGTATCTTAAAATTAATGCCAACATTGTATTGTTTAAAAGCTTTGGTAGCCATTTATGAAGAACAAAACAAAGACTATATTCTCCAAGTTTTCAATACAATGACTGATTACCTAAATCAAGAAGATTTATTATTTTTAGGAAATTTAGATTTTACATATTCAAATATTATTTTGCTAACCAACTATCTTATTTTTCTTGAAGAGAATACTTTTGAAAGCAAAATATATGAATTATTGCATAAAATTACTTATTATGGATATTCTGCGAAATGTGACTTTCAATGCGATAAACATACTAATTGTAGATATACTTGTGCTAACGATTTATCTTTGTTTAAACAAAATTATGATAATATTAAGCAAGGTTCATTATTGCTAGTAAATCCTGAATATAAATTTCGTAAAATATATAAGAATTATTTCTTTCCACTTTTGCTATAATAAGTTTATATACTTATTGTTTATTAAGTTTTGTTTTTTTAATTGATTTAATATGAATTTTGCTTTTGACAGTTTCTTATTATCATCTTTTTCATTTCTTATTTTTTGATATAATTTTTCTCTTATATCATCAGTTAATGAAATTACGCACTCCATGTCACATCCTAAAGTATCAAGTTCCATTGTTATATCCTTATTAACATGAGAATATATGGTTCTAACAGATAAGTTTGTATTTATATTTAGATTTTCGTTATCAACGATTTCTTTGAAATTCTTTACACATTGAAGAATTCCATCTCCGCTTGAATATGAACAATCAATTATCATACCGTTTAATTTACGCAGATTTTTATTTGCTTCAGATAATCTTATTAATTCATTAATGTTTTCAAACTTAATATCTTTACCAACTTTTCTATCATGATCGTTGCTTTCAACAACCCCCATAGATTCATAAAATAGATTTCGATTGAAAGTTAGATGTATTATTTCATTACCTAAACTATTTATGAGATTACTTACCAATAATACATTTCCACCCTTGATACTTATAATAAAATCAATAGGATTATCAGGATTAGACTGAATTTTTTCGTTGTAAAACAATTTCGCCATATCAGTCATAATTTGTAATTCTTGTTTATTATGTGAAGCTTCAAGTGTATTAACCATATAATGAACCTGTATAGTTTTTTGTCTATCGCAATAAACTTTGTTTATAAAATATTTAGTGTGATTTCCTAATATAATTATAATGTTTACCAATAAGTCTGAACTATATTTGATTCTTATTTCCTGATTTTTAATTTTGCTAAGTTGATAACAATACGGCACTTCTTTTTTGTCATATAAAATCCATGACCACTTTGTACCTTTAAGAAAATTAAAATTGTCAGCAATTATTTTTCTTATGGTAGCAATTGAGAGCAGTATCAAAATAATTCTATCAAAAATACTCATAATATGTCCTTTTGTAATCAATAATTATTTATAAACTATAAAATGTTCTAATACTAATACGTCTATATTTGTATTTAGAAATGTTTTAATAGCATCGTCCGGTGATTCAACAATTGGTTCTCCATTATCATTAAAGGAAGTATTTAATATAACCGGAACACCGGATATGTTTTTAAATTCTTCAATAACTCTATATATAAATGGGTTAGAATTTTTATTAACCGATTGAACCCTTGCGGTTTTATCAACGTGTACAACAGACGGAATGAGGTGTGACATATCCTCATTTACAGTTGGTGCTAAAAGCATATATGGGGATGTTTGTTTTAAATTAAAAAACGTTCTTTCATACTCTTCAAGCACAACAGGGGCAAACGGCCTGAATGGTTCACGGTGTTTAACCTTTTGATTAATATAATCTTTCATGCCTCCCCAAGTTGCGTTCGCAATTATACTACGATGGCACAACGCTCTTGGACCTATTTCGCTTCTTCCGGTAAAAAATCCAATTATTTTGTTTTCATAGATATTTGTGGCAATAACTTTGCATAGTTCATCGGTTGAATCATAAAAATCGTATTTTAAATTAAAATTTTCTAAACTATTTTTAATTAATTGATTTGAATACGAAATTCCAAGATAAGGTATGTTTTTTGAATTATCCAATAATGTTGTATCTTTAAACTTTCTATAAGCCCAAAAAGCAGCTCCAATAGCTTGTCCGTCATCTCCGGCAGCCGGACAAATATGTAGTTCTATATCAGGATAGGTTTCTAAGATTTTGTGATTTAATAAACAATTTAAAAATAAACCGCCGGCAAGACACAATTTATTAATCTTATATTTATCTATCAAATACCCAACGATCGCAATTACCATTTTTTCTGTATATATTTGGACGGTATTTGCTATATCTTGTCTATATTTATTTATAAATGTAGGATACTTTAAACCGGATGATTCGTACATTCGATATATCTCTTCTATTATATAATCTAATGTTAATTCAAATTGTAAATCTTTTATTTCCGGCACGTTAAAATCAATTAAGCAATTTCCATATGACGCTAACCCCATAGTTTTTCCTGCTTGATTCCAATCAAATCCAATCATATATGTGATTTGCTCATATTTTTTTGCAATACTTATCTGATGTTTTAAAAAGGCATCATTCATAAAAGGCAAAATATGAAATTGTTTCCTCGATAATGTATGAATTATGTTACTTTGGACTCTCTGCTCTACTAAGACAATGTCATTTTTATCTGCGATATAAACACTTTCCGACTCCTCATTTCCATTAACTAAGTCACCACCGCCATCGGCGATAAACACTAATGATTTATCAAAACCAGAAGTATAAAATGTTGATGCTGCATGTGCCAAATGATGGTCAACGCAAACTAATTCAAAATTCCAGTTTTTATAGTGATCTGACAATTGATCGTAATAATAATCTTCAAGATTTTGAATATCTACAGCAGCATATGTTATACCTACGTACTTAATATCATTAATGCTAATTTCAAGGTATGCCAAAAGTTTATCTATAGTTTCAAATGGGATTTTAGCGGAAATTGAATGTTTTTTTCTGTCAATTCTTTCTGCTGCCAAAGCACCTATAATCATACCATTCTCAATTATAGCTACAGAGCGATCATGACCCATATGAAGCCCTAAACTAATGTTTCTCATTGTCTTCCCCCTTAAATATAGACAATAACTGTATATTATCCTTTATTGAAAAATTGGCTTAGCGTTAAGATATGAAATTTATTGATTTGAAAGAGAGATTATTATATGAATAGATATAACAGCACTTGGAGAAAAATTCAGTTTTATATAATGTCTCTGTGGTTTTTGTTATTATTAATATCAATTATTACATTTAAAATTATAGATAGCAAAAATAATTTTATTGGTTGGGAAAATTTACTATGTGAAAATATCTTTCCAATAGTATGTATGGTGTTTGCTTTCGTAGGAATTTTATTTATGCTTAATTTAAAGTATCAATTGCAGGGATCTCTGAATCCAGTTTACAAGATATGTCATGTGGAAAATTCAAATTATGAATATTTGACATTTTTGACAACATATATAATACCTTTGGTTTGTTTTGATTTTAATAATGTTAAATATATTATTGCTTTTATATTAATACTTATTATCACCGGTATTATTTTTGTAAAAATGGATCTTTATATTTCAAATCCAACGCTTGTTTTATTAGGATACAAATTATATAAAATAAGGTTAAAAGATTATAATGATGTAATTACGGTTATTTCAAGTAATAAATTAATTAATGGGGATTCAATAGAATGGATTGAAATGGATCAGCAATGCTGGTATGTTAAGAGGTGTAACAATGAGGACAGAAAAGCTTAAATCGGAAGTCAAAAATATAATATCTGATGTGTGTTCAATAAAATTATTCTTTATTTTGAAGAATGAAGATAAAACTCTGAGTTGTAAAATTGCAGATTTGGATAATAAAAATACAGATACTGAACTGAAGAATATGTTTATAGATTATCTCAAAGATACGATTTCAAATAACGATGAGTTGTCTTTGTGTAAATTATCGACTGCTGACGAAAGAACAAATGCTGTGTACGAGTATGATTATGAAGAGTTCCCTGAGGAAATTGGATTTATAAGAAATTTTGATATTAATGAAGCAATTAAATTAGAACATTTTTCATTTAAAGAAGACAATTTGTCAGACTTATATGGTTATATTATTTATTTAGGAACTATGGACAAAGGATTAGTTATGTTTAAGAAACACTATCCTATTACACTGATAAAAAAAGGCTCATTTTTGTTATGCAAAAGTAATAAAAGATTTGTTAAGTTTGATGGAGATGATATTATAAGAATAAATGGCACAGTTCAACTAATAAAAGTAAAAGATACTTTAGTGGTTATTGATATAAAATCTTTTGAAAAAAATTTTGCGTTTGAGACACTTATACATCAGCGAGCGGAAAAAACAATTGCTGAAATTGAGAATATCGATTTATTGGAAGATATACAGGTGCTAAAAGATTCTACTGAAGACCCTGCCTATGCAAGAAAACTTTCAAAGGTGATGGATAATTCTCCTATAATCAAATTAAATATTCCAAATGAGAAAATAATTAAATTTACTCAAACAACACCGGGTTTAATTGGTAAATTTAAATATAGTGAAGATGGCAAAAAAATTAGACTAGATACTAAAGTTTCTAAAACAGCATTTATTAAGTTATTAAATGATGATTTTTTACGCTCAGAACTTACAGAACTGTATTACGCTTCTGTCGCTAAGGATAATGTGTCAAAAGTTGAATAAGGGTGATATGAGGAGGGTAAAGAATGAATGAAAAATATTTTAATGAGATAGACATTGAAGACGAGTTTTTTGATTCTTTAAAATATGACTATCCTGGATTTGAAAATTGGTTCCGTAGAAAATATAACCAAAAAGCTTATGTTCAGTATGATAATAATGGGAAGATAATGGGTTTTCTTTATCTGAAAAGTGAGAAAGATATTGTAGCTGATGTGCAACCAACAATATTCGCTAATACAATTTTAAAAGTTGGTACTTTTAAAATTGATGCACATGGAACAAGATTAGGAGAACGATTTGTTAAGATTATATTTGATACTGCAGTTAATGAAAATGCTGATTTATGTTATGTTACAATATTTCCTAAACATTTTGGATTAATAAATTTGCTTAAACAGTTTGGATTTTATGAATATGGCAAAAAAGGTGATGAGATTAATTGTGAGAAAGTTTTTGTGAAAGATATGCGAAAAATTTCTGGAAATATTAGCATAGATTATCCATTAGTGAAAGCCACGGGTGTTAATAAATATCTTTTAAGCATATATCCTAAATATCATTCTATCATGTTTACCGATTCTATCTTAAAAACTGAAAGTGCTGAAATTATAAAAGATGTTTCTTATGGAAATTCTATACATAAAATATATGTATGTAGAATGGACGTTGAAATACTAAAAAGAGGAGATATATTAGTACTCTATAGAACGTCTGATTTTAATAAGATAGCAGAATATTCATCTGTTGTTACTTCAATTTGTGTTGTTGAAGAAGTAAAAAATCAGGGCGCTTTTACTTCTTTTAATGATTTTTTTCAATATGCATGTCAATACAGTGTGTTTGATAAGAAGGATTTATTATATTGGTATAATAAAGGTGGGTGCAAAATTATAAAGTTTACTTACAATATTGCTCTAAAAAATAGACTGACACGGCATAGTTTAATTGAAAAAGTTGGTTTAGATAGAAAGGGATATTGGGGATTTTTTAAACTCAATGATTCCCAGTTTGATAGTATAGTTGAATTAGGAGAAGTTAACAGAAATATAATTTATTAAAATATTTAAAGTCTCTTGATTTTTGCTTTTTTATCAAATATAATTAACTTTAAAATTGTTTATATAGGAGTAATAAAAATGTGTGCAATATTGTTATCTATAAATCCACAATATGTAGATAGAATTATGCGTGGAGAGAAGATTTATGAATATAGAAAATCTAAATGCAAACAAGAGGTTAATAAAATATTTATTTATTCGACAAGCCCAATAATGAAAGTTGTTGGTGAAGCTGATGTTGAAAGCATATTAGAAGGCTCTCCGAGTAAAATCTGGGAGATAACAAAAAATGATTCTGGTGTGAATAAGAAATTTTATGATAAATATTATGAAGATAAATTTCAAGCTATCGCCTATAAGCTTTGTAATATAATAGAATATGAGATACCAAAGGATTTAAATGACTTTGGTATAAAAAGTGCCCCGCAATCTTTTCAATATATTAATATATAACAACTTAATGTGAATGGCTATTTCCCTACACTCGCCAGAGCGCATGACTGTTAATCATGATGTCACTGGTTCGAGCCCAGTTGGGGGAGCCATAACAGAGTAGTTTTTATAGCTACTCTGTTTTCTTTTGCATGTTTTTAAAAGTCATGATGTCAGTTTGACAAATCAAAGCAAACGGTCAAGGCCGCTCTGATAGCTGTCATTAAGTAAATGTTTTTGAGCCGCTAAATGTATGTAAATCTGAGTAATATTAATCGTTGAGTGACCCATGAGAACACGCAACACTTCAAGATTACCTCCGGCATAGATAAAGTTGGTTGCAAATGTATGACGGAGCAAGTGGGGATATATACGCTTGAATTTTTCTTGCTTTTTAAGCCTTGCAAATAGCATTTTTATAGTATTTGTAGTTATAGCTGTTAAATTCTGATTTAAAAATAATGAATTATTATTGTTAAGATTAACTCTGTATTGCATATATATTACTAATTGCTTTTTTGTTAATATGCCAAATGGAACAAGTCGCTGTTTAGAACCTTTGCCATTAATAATTAAATAATTGTTCTTTAAATCTAAATCACTAATTTTAAGATTAACAACTTCACTAAGTCTTAAACCGCAATCAAGCATTAACATAAGCATTGTTTTATTTCTGCAATTCAAATAAGTAGAATTATCATAATATCTAATTAATTCTTTTACTTCTGTATCAGATAATGGAATAATAACATCCTTTGTAGCTTTCATTAGTAATAATTTATTAACATCTATGTCGATATAATCTTCAAAATATAACCACCGCAGGAACACCTTAACAGCTCTTGCATATGTACGAACAGAAACCCTATTAATATCAAGATTTTCTGATATATATAATTGATATGATTTAAACAATACTACATCAATATCCTCAATATCCATATCATTTCCGCAAAAATTCAAAAACATTTTTAATGAGCGTTTGTAATAGTCAAGCGTATAATTAGAGTTTCCTCTAAATTTTTGTTCCTGTATAAATTCGTTGTAAGCACTAAGCACATTCATTTTCTGAAATTTTCTCCTTATATGCCTTGTCCTCTGCAAGCAATAGCTTATATTTTGGATTAAGTTTAGCTTTAAATTTATCAGTTACTTCAAGAAGCTTATCAATAGAATTAATTTGAAGATAAGTATAAATAAAACCAGCACAATGATTTTCTACATAACTATTGAGTTTAAGAGCATTATAATCAAGACCGACAGTAACAAACAATGATTTAGATTCAGATGTTACAGATGTAGAAAATTGCAACCAATGACTTGCTATATCCCAACGCCATTTATTTTTATCGTTGCCGAATTGCTCAACATATCGCAAATAATGATTTAGTACTATAAAGTATAAATGATCTATTGTTTCATCTTCGCACATATATAATCTTATAAATTCAAAAGCTCTCTCACGCCTTAACTGCATTTCACATCTTATCCAATGAGGTATTTCAGATGAACGATTACGCTCTACTGCTTTATCATATATACGAATAAAGATATTTGAACGCATAGAACCGTGTGTAACAGATATACCTTTCTGTTCACGAGATTTCTTAATGGATCGAATAACTTCTGCATCATCAAATCTTGATACAAAATTTCCTTTCTCTGTATCATCTGCTATTTTTTCAATATTAAGATAGCCACGGAAATCATCATAAGCTATGTCTAAGCGAGTTATATTTACATCATCAGGGTTTGCAAGAATATAATCAAAAATCTTCTTATAATTTCCGTGACCTAATTCTTCAAATGCTCTGCAACCTTGACCTGACATTTCAACCCATACATAACCTTTAAACCCGTCATAATGTATTGAGATAGAGTTGAAATATAATCTACTCTGAAATCCTTGAATACCACGAATACCGCCAATTTCTTGAAAAGGACAATCCTGCATTCCTAATAATTCAATTATATCAAACGGACTTGATATATTATCTGTAAAAGATAACCAGTCAAATATAATCTTATTATTTTGATAATCTAAAATATGTGCGTTCATAAAATCGTCCCCTTAAAAAAATTATGCTATAAATGTAGGTTGTGCACAGCTGTTAGCCTGCTGTGCACGGCGAAACTAACAAAATTTCGCCAATTTTCTTTTTATAAAAACTATTGATTTAGGGAACCCCGGCGGTGAAACCGCCACCCCTTAATCAATAGTTTTTATCATTCTTAAAATTACGCTATATGTGTAATAGCCAGCAACAGCTATAAGCCACAATAACAGAGTATTTACTATAAATTCAAAATCAACAAAATAATTGATATAAGGTAAATAATCAGCTATCGGTGAATTTGAAAGCATAGTAAATGGGCTATCAGGAAGTAAATCTATTATGCTTTTTAACAAGTCATATAGCGTGTCACATATCCAATTCCAAATTTCGCCAAAAATTTCCATTATTCTGCACCTATGAGCTTACGGCTTGCTAATATTAAAAAAATTACAAATGCTATACTACTAAAAAATCTTGATATTTTTGCAATATCTTCAAATTCAGATAAATCAATAGTAAATTCATAGTCAATACCTAATCTTTCAAATTTAAATGGAATAGAAAAAACAGGTGCTTCGGGTTCAGCTACAAGATTAGCAAAAACATTGTAAACATCCCAAGGCAAGCAGAACGGGAATTTTTCTTTAAATAATATTTCAGGTAAAGACAAAGACGGAATTGACGGCTTGTTCGGTTTGGTGTTAGTGTCGTCTTTAGTATCATATTTTGTATCGTCTTTGGTGTCTGTCTTATCAGTTGCTATATCGCCAGTATCAGTAAGCGTTTTATCTCTGACATCTGATGGTGACAAGTCAATTAAATCGTCAACATCCAAAGGAAAAGCAATAGAGCCCGAGCCTGCGTCAGCGACAGAATCAGTCCAAGTTTTGTCTGTTCCTATATAATCATCAGTAACACCTATTGACGGATCACAAGTAAATGCTTTTGTTATTTCTTTATCTGTTATCTTATCTGCATCGCAATTGATTAAATAGTCAGTTCCAAAAATTGTACCGTCATCACATACTAAACTACCGATTGAATCAATATTAAGACTATACATAGAATCACTACCCGTCGCAGAAACTAAGTGATTTTGATAATATAAAAAGCCACCATGAGGTGAAACATATTCTTGCTTATAATAATACGGTTGTATTAAAGGTATAGAAGTTGAAACAGTCGCACCGCCACGAAATAATGAAGTATTAATAACATTATCAGTCAAAGAAAAAACAATATCCTGATCATGATAAATTATTCCTTGGTCTTGATACGAAGATGCATTAAGAGAGCGATAATAAGTATAACCAGTTCCTAAAATAGTTACTTTAATAATACACCACTCTGACTTAAAAGCATCTGAAACAGCAGCAGGAACATCACCCATAACTTCAGAACCAATAATCTCAATCATTGTGCTACCTACGCTAAAACTTGAATATGCGTGAGAGTTACAATCGAAATTAAACTTTAAAGATCCTTCATTCTGCAAAAGAGAAACAAAACTATCATAGTTTTTAAAAGTTGATTGCGCTATGTTAAAATCAATAAAACTCGATGTTACTTCAACACTCGGAGAATAAATAAACGCTGCTATTGAATCAAAAATCTTTTGCCATTCGCTTGCTAAGCACATAATTAAACCGTTTGTTGTTACTGTATAATACTCTTTTTTTGCGTCATACTGTTCTTGAGCTTTATCTATTATGCTTTTCGTATCAGAATCAACAGAATTATAATACCGTCGTGCAGTGCTTTGTGCTGCCTCGGCAGATGTAAAAGTAACACCACAAGCAACCATTATACCTATAACAAACATAATAATTTCTTCAACACCTGTTACAGCGTGAGCCTGCAACGGCTCAAGAATACCACCAAAACAAACAACAGTTAGAAGACATAATAACAATGACAATAACCTTTTGCCAATTTTATGTTTTTTCAGATACTTCAACACTCTGTTCATTGTTAAAAGCCTCCTTAATTTTCGATTTATCAAGATTAATATTCGATTTATCAAAAAAGCTTGATTTCAAATTAGTTTTATTAGTTTTGTTTTGTACATCTGATTTCTTATCATCAGTAAAATTAAATAATGCCATTGTATCGTAACAATCAGCAATTTTCTTATTAAATCTCTTAAGCTGCGTTGAAGTTTTAATTTTACAAGGATACCAATATTCAACGCAATGGAAAAGACCTCTACAAGCTATAGAAATAAGAGCCATAGCTAAATTCCAATTACGCAACGCTCGGTGTTTAATGTCATATTCAAGCAATCCTCTAATTTGCCTGTCAAGCATTCTGTCATTTTGAGCAATTAAGATTACATCAAAATTAAAATGTCTATGATTCGCAAAAAAATTTACCCATTCCATTCGATCTTTGCGGTCAAACTGACGAGCATTAAACATTATACTTGCTTCATCAATAACAATGAGAGTTTGTGCTTTAAGTTTGCCGGGTTTATGATTTTCTTTTGCAAAATTCAAAAGGAAATTAATAGTAAAGTCACTATTACGGAGAAAAATAAACTTTCCCAAATTTTTACGATTTTTATAGTATTTTTTTACATTAACCGGATAATTAGAAATAACATTACGACCGGAACCAAGCCAATGAACTATATCAGCGGTAGCGTGATAACTTTTGTATGAACCCGGAGTACCACTATAAAGCGAAATTGCCATAAAATCACACCTTTTAAAAGTTTAATAGGTTCGTAATTTTTAAAATATCAAATCAGACAAATTGCCTGATTTAATATTTTAAGAATTACTATTAATGCAGCATAACAAGATTTTGATTAAGAGGAAAGTTTGTAAATAAGGTTTAGCATTTCCGCAAGCGAAAATGCTTTTCTAAACCCGCCCACCGGAAAACTAGCAAGAAAAAATAATAGAGCGAGTCCCCAATCCGCCGCAGGCGGCACTACGAACGCCCATTTTAAAAAGGCTGCTATGTCTGAAAAAATTTTTTAAAAAAAGCTCCTGCGGAGGTCTTGACTCTCCAAAAGCAAATGATTTAGCAGCGTTGCCGAGCAACTCAAAAGCTAAAACTTTTTTAAGTTACTCGGCTTAAACATTTTATCATTTGCTTTTTCCGAGTAAAGACTAAACTTTTTTTAAAAATTTTTTTCAGAGAATAGAAACATCAGACTTGCAAAGATGCCTACGGCGTGCCTCACAATCTAAAAGCTAAAAATTACAAAACAATAGGAGCAGGGCATTTAAACCCTGCCCCTAAATTGTTGAGAGGTAAACATAATTAACGACCAATCAGACTGCGAACGAACGAAATGCCTTTCTTGATTGCGACAATTGCACCGAAAATTGCCAAACCAACAGGAATAGCAAGCATAATGTAGCCCATTACATCACTCTGAATTGAAGAAATAGCGGTAGAAAAACTACTTTGCATATCTGATGAGCTTACAGGTGTACCGCTTTCGGCAGCAAATGAAGAAATTGCAGATACTGCAGCAATCATAGAAGCAGATGCAACAGCTACAAACTTCTTACTGTGTCGCTTAAGAAAACTTTTTACTTTACTCATGAAAAAAACTCCTTTCTTATATATCAAGCTTTGAAATTAAGAAGACCAATAGCCTTATAAATTCCAATGCTTAGTAAACTTAAACAAGTATAGATTATAAATCCTGCTCCAAAACCATATGGAAACAAAGACATAATTTCGACTACATAATTCATTTTTACCACTTCCAAAAAGAAAATGCCTTTGCGGTTATAAGTCCGATAACAATTGCAAGTATAGCTACAACTACAATAAAACCTTGCAAAATAATATCGTTTTGATTGTTTATGCTTGTTACAAGTTCATCAATCGTTGCCATTTGTTTCTACCTCTGATATTGAGTCAATAACAACAGAATGAAACTTACAATTTGAACATACATCTTCATCACCGCATTTGAAATCTTTGTTTTTCTTGCTTTTCAGCACTTTAAGAAGATATGCAAAACCTATGCCACAGCAAAAATAAATAATACTGTTCATTACTTATCCTCCAAATTGTCAATGCTTTGTTCTGAATCGTAGAAAGTTGCTTTAATATCATCAGTTGCAGGAATTTTGTTAATCAGAACTACACGCTTTTTATCATTAAAATAAAGCTCTACATAGTCGCCGAATTTAACATCATCAAGAACATCATCAGTAGCTACCTTAAATGTTTCAACTGCAAGTCCTACTACATCATCTTTTGGAAAAGCACAATATAAATGAATATAATGGAGCATTTCGCCGTCATCTGTTTTAAAGTCGCCAATCTTATAGCCTAATACTTTTTTTAATTCGATCATCTTGTTCACTCCTTTGTTATTTTAAGTTTTTATGGGACATTCGGAAAGACTTAACTACTACGAGCACTGTAGTCTAAAGTGCGAGATAGTCTCATTTTATTGTCTTTTTTATGTGACCTAAACCGAATGTTATGTAAATTAATTAAAAAATGATAATTCTTTCAGAAGGTCGAAATTAACAACATTATTGAAAACTTCTGAATTATCATATGTACGCTTGCATATTAAAAAGATTTTACCAGCGCAAGGGAAAAGACGGAAGCTATAAGAATTGCACTCAAAAATGAATAATGATTCACGATTTAATTTAGAATACGAAAATTCTAACATTTTCTTTCCTGAAATAAGTTCAGGACAAACAGTATTACATAATTTGAACATTTTTGATTTTGTTACATTAAATTTTAATTCTTTCTCTTTAAGCATTTTTTATGTCCCCTTTAAGCTTAACAACACATATTTGTGTTGTTAAGTTGTGTATAAACACATATATGTGTTTTAATAATTATATTGTAACACATAATCGTGTTAATTGCAATACAAAATTGTGTTTTTTGTGTAAAATATTTTCAAAGGGGTGGTGAATTTAGTGAACAAAAAGCAAAGGTATTATAATAGAATCAAGGACTTACGAGAAGATAAAGATCTAACACAAGCAGAAATAGCAAAACGCTTAGGTTTATATACAACACAGTACCAACGATACGAAAGAGCGGAAACTACAATACCCGCAGATATTATAGTTGATATTGCAAAGTTCCACGAAGTAAGCACAGACTATATTTTAGGACTTACTAATGACCCAACACCAAACTACAAAGTTGGCGTAAAAAATCAGCTAAGTATATCAGGTAAAAATAAAATACATAATATTGAAATGAAATAGGAGAATAAAATGAACTGGGGAATATTAATTGTAATAGGTATTATAGTAATAATATTAGAAGTAGCATCGCAAAGCGTTAGAAATAAGAAAACTAATGAAAAGTTACAGCAAAGCAAAAACTTGAGTGTTGATAAGACAAATACTGTAGATGTTGAAGAAGAGAAAGAAGAAAACATCAGCGTTGATGATTATAAATCGTATAAGAAAAAGTATTTGTTTACAAAGAACGAATTTTATTTTTACAAGCAGTTGCAGAAGATTGCAGAAAGCAAAAATTTACTTCCTCTTGCAAAAGTCAGACTTGCAGATTTTGTAGAAGTTAATAACAAATCTGAATATATGAAATACTTTGCAAAAATCAGATGTAAGCATATTGATTTTTTATTGCTTGATAAAGAAACTTTGAAAATTGTAGTTGCAATAGAGCTTGACGATAACAGCCACAGCGACGAAAAAGACAATTTTAAAAATAAACTTTTTGAACAGATTAATATACCTTTGATAAGATGTAAAGGAATAGGCACCGTTGAAGAACAGTTACAAACTATTTTAGCAAATTCAAACTGTTAATCATGATGTCACTGGTTCGAGCCCAGTTGGGGGAGCCATAACAGAGTAGTTTTTATAGCTGCTCTGTTTTTTGTTATCTAAAAGTTTGTCGGCTCTATGTCAATAGTTGGGGTAAATCCGAAAAAGAAGAATTGAAATGAACAAGCGATAGTAAATCAAGCTATCGCTTGTTTTTGCATTTGGTGAGAAAACAT
>ENA-OOYR01000289-OOYR01000289.1-human-gut-metagenome-genome-assembly--contig:-NODE-289-length-39299-cov-8.478799_pt1 | contig 39299 bp, 41 predicted proteins | sample MGYA00241701_ERZ501374 | MGnify/ENA primary metagenome ERZ501374 (study PRJEB25962, sample SAMEA2042655) | human gut metagenome | biome: human gut; feature: human-associated habitat; material: faeces...
TCTTCCTCTTTTACGGGCACATGGCTTCAGTGACAGACTGTAACGGATATTTCATAGGACAGCCATGCACCGATGCTGTAACGTAAAATATTGATAAACATAATTTTTGGAATTATTTCCCGGCAAAATAATTGGATAATTGCTTCGTTGTCTGGAATATATTTGATATTTTTGCGAATAAAGCTATTCGTTATGAAGAAACATAATGCGACCAAGACCGTATTGCTGATATTCTTGTTCCTATCAACCGTATCAGCGGCAAATGCAGCATCTTTCGTGATAGGCCGCATCTACTTGAAAAACGGTTCTGTCATAGAATGTACGGAAAATGACAGAATCAAGCTCCCGAAACGCTCGGGCAAGACAGTATTCCTCCGGAACGCATACAGAAAAGAAGAAGTCAGGGAGAGTTTCAAGGCCGCCCAGATTGACTCCATCATAGCCTGGCATCCGGCCACACCTGAACACGTCCGCAAGTTCGTCCCATCAGAAAGCATCGGCTGGCTGTGGATATATGTCGAGACACCACAGATCAGCGTCGGGGTTTATTCTGCCAAAGGCTACGGCATAGACACGAATGGCGGTATCCAGGTCATACAGAGAAATGGGTTAATATTTCGTTCAAAAACCGCCTATTGCCTGAAAAAGACAGGAGAAACTGATTTCACACCGGTGGGAAAAGTCGGCGGCAAGGCGAACAACAAATTCCGTAAAAAGGTCGCCGCATACGTCAGTGACGATCCGGCCATGGCAGATATCATCCTGAATTCAAGAACCCAGCGGGACAAGACGGTACTGATGCTCATGGAATATAAGTCAGGCGAATAACACAACTTTAATCACATATTGTCATGAAACATTATTTATTATCATTTCTACTTACGATGGCTGTCTTCTGCGTGTTCCAGACAGCAAGTGCCAATGAACCGGAGGATAATGAGAGCCGGCATGTTATTGTAACCCTCAAGTCTGGTGAAAAAGTCGAAGGATATATTTACCGGAATTGGCAACCCGAAAATTCTCCATTTAGAGAACCGAACTCAACAACATAAAAGGCAATCATGCCCTTGATATTAGGGCAAAAGCTTTAAGTAGCGTCGGCAATCCCACATGGAAACGTACATCATATGATTTATCTTTAGCCTGGTATATCAGATCAACCAGATTCTCACCGATAGTAGAACTTGGGTATAGATACATTGATTCTCACACAAGTGGTATTGATAATTGCGGAAATGTTTTCTTGTCCATTGGATTCAGATACTAATTGGAATTAGCTGTCATATAACTAAACTTTGAAGTGGGCCTTGAAAGTTTATATCAAGCTTTCGAGACCCACTTCAGTAATTTTCTATTCTTTTACTCTTCAAAAAGCAGCAGATATTCCACCTTTCTTCTTCGTTCAATGCTCGGAACTACCTTGCCTTTATAGCAGCGGAAAGAAATGTACTCCTTGTAAATGTCCCTGTTCCCGGCTTCAAGTTTTTGTATCAGCTTGCTTTTTGGAAGGTCTTTGCTGCCTAAAAGCCGGTACGGGCCTACCTGGTAGGCAAGACACGAGAGCAACGTAGAATCACGCCCGAATCTGCTGAACAGACGGCAAAGTTTCATCATGTCCGCTCGCAGGATGGAGTCTCCCTGAGCTTTTGTGATGTCGTTGGTAAACCTCTCCCCGGGAAGAACCTTATGACCCCATCCCACATAGGGCCAGTGTTTTTTCTCACCATGCCAGCCCTCATAGTATTTCGTGCATCTGATTGCCCTCTCCAGCGGAGGCAGCTTGTATATGGACAGTTGGGGGGCAGTTCCCGTTTCTGTTCCATGCCTTTCCTGCCCATAGACTGTCGCCACGGCAGACACCAGCAATATGATGACAAACATCCTTACTTGGCTCATTTCGCACCCCGTTTGTTCAACACATCCTTGATCATCTCCTTCACGTCCTGACCTACCTGCACGAAGTTCTTGTACAGGATGCGTTCCCGTTCCTCCCTCGATTTGAAGGTGTAGAATCTCGGCAGCGGCACATACGCGGCTTCCTCTTTCTTTATCTCTCCCATATCGAAGTCCGTCTTGCAGAAGAACTTTGTGGTCTTGAACTCTTCCGACTCCTGAATGTTCATCGAGCCGCCTACGCCGGTCTTGGTTTTCACGAAGTCCCTCGCTGTCTGCCCGCATATCCATCCCGTTGCCATATCGGAAATCTTTGATGCCGGCACCAGACTGTCCATGTTCTCGTTCAGGTTAATGCTGGTCTTGTCACGGTCAATGGTCACGCCCTTCTTCACTTGCACGACCTTGCCGAAAATGTCATTCGACAGCCATTCCAGTGTCTCTTTCGAGCGGGCCGAACCGCTGACCACGTTACCCACGGTCGTGATGATCTTCTGCATACCTACCTTGCCGTAGTCGGCCTCCAGCTGCGGCAGCTCCTGGAATCCCAGGGTCACGCTCACCTTGTTGCTTCGGGCAGTTCCTATCAGTCGGTCTATCTTGTGGAAATACAGCGTCGGCAGCTCATCCACGATGATGCTCACCGGGATGTTCTTCCCTTGGCCCGTATTTACTCGGGTGACAAGGCGGTTCAGGATAAGGGCGTTCAGTGCACCGATAATGCTCTCCATCTCCGGGTCGTTGGCGATGAGCAGGTAGCTCGGGTTCTTCGGATCGCTCACCTTCAGGTCAAAGTCATCCCCGTCACGGTGGAATATCCAGTACGATTCCTTGGTCGCCAGACGGGACGTATAGACACGCAGCGTACCGATCATACCTTCCAACTGCTCCATGGCCTTGTTCCTGAAGGCGGTCTGGAACGGCCCGAGCAGCGGTGCCACCTCGTTGTCAGTCTCCAGTACCTCAAAGATGGTCTGATAACTTTCGTTCAGGAACGATAATATGTGCGGCATGTCCGAATACTTTCCCAGCCAGTAGGCCGGCTCCACGATGTTGCCGCCCTCTTTGTCACGCACGACTCCGGTCGGCTTCCAGAATTTGGTTTCCGGGTCCTGACGTTTCTCCGCGTACAGCATGTTTCCGTCCTTGTCATACGGCTCCCGTTCGTAATTGACAAAGAAATAGATGCAGGCAGCAAGGAAGTTCACAGCGGATGTCTGGAAAAACTGGTCGCTTCCGCCGCCACCTTCCTTCTTGCCCTTCTGCAATGACTCGAGCAGGGTTTCCGCCGTCTCACTGGCTGCCGCCAGGTTGTTGATGTATTTCGCCTGAATAGGATTGACACGACGGCTATATTCCACGTCCACGAAGTTGATCATGTTGAACTTGCACCCCTTGGGAACTCTTCCCAGCTTCTCGTTCAACTTGTAATGGTAGTAAAGTTTCGTGGCAAGTGTCGGGAATTTGTAGTCATATACAACCATCGCAAATCCCTTGGCACTGTGCTGACGGATGAACGGCTCAATGATACTGAATGTTTTACCCGAGCCGGGAGTTCCCACGACCCACGTCCCGCGGAAAGGGTTGCTGATGCTGACCCATCCCTTGCGGAACTTCCCCTTGTAATAGTAGCGCATCGGGATGTTTACGCTGTATTTGTTCTCCTGAATCTCTTCGCTCTGCTCGAAACTCTCGTTCTCGAAGTTGAAGCGGTCCTTCATCAGACCCTCCTTGATGAACTTGGAGATATTGTCCAGGGCTATATGTACCAGTATCACTCCCACGAGCGAAGCCGCCATGTATAGGATACGGTTCAGCGGCAGCGTATAGAACCGCATTTCCATCGGATGTCCGAACAGCCACACGGACAGGACAAGCAGAAGCAGTCCGCCGGTCAGGGGAAAAATCACCTGCTTGCGGGCGTTGAACTCCAGATGCTTCTTGTTTCTCGTACCGATACAGGTGATGCAGATCAGCAGTATCGTGGCTATCTTGCTGTACACGAGATGGCCGTCCTGATAGATCGTCCATCGCTTGATACGCCCGTGGATGTCAGTCAGTATGCCGCCCCACTGGTCGAATACTGCCGGATCAATGGCATACTCGAAAAACTCCAGCAGAACCGATACATAGACAACGGCACGGAATATCTTGTAGAATCCTTGTAACTCTTTGCTTTCTTCCATTGTTATGATATTTTTCTTTTAATGCCCCAAAGAACATGGATATGAGGCCAGTGCATACGGTTATCTTCGGCAAACTGGCAGACATGGGATACTGCATACAATGGCTCGATCCCTGACGTGTTGAACAGTAAAGAAGCCCGGACATCCTCCAGGAACTTGTTAAGGAACATTCGGACGGCATCCTCAGAACCGGACTTCATGAGTGCAACGAAGTCCCCGGCCAGCTCTTCGTTGACATAGTAGATCTGACCTTCGAAAATATCCCGGTAACGGCTGATGCGACGGTTCCATTCTACCCGTATCCTATCCCGTTGGCTCTTTGCGGAGGGAAACCTCACGCAACACGCTGTCCCGTCATCCACAAATATGAAATTTCCTGAAACATCTTCCTGCTGCGGGCATCTGCATCTCAACAGATACCCGAAGAACCCCCTGTCCGGACATTTTATCTCCAGATGCAGTGGGGCATTGAAATCTTTTGTGCCGTTCATTTCCATAAGTTCAGTTGTTGATGGTTATAATCGGGCGTACCTTGTGCGCCTGTGTCTTGGGTGTTTCCTGTATGGCTCCGCTGCCCATCGAGTAAAGCCAGGCTTTTGCCGTTTCCTGTTCGGCCACTTCCGTGGATGTCCAGTACCAGCAGTCGCCGTCGGTCAGGGGCAACGGATCGCCCCCGCACTGTTCGATGACAGGATTTACCGTTTCCCGGATAGTATATAGCAGACGCATCTGTGCCACCGACGGAACGTATGCGCTCTGCCCGTAACACCAGAGGTCAAAGACCGCTTCCGCCATCGGCGAAGCCGTTTCCTTCGTTTCATATAGAGCGAATGTATTGGCATTGCCGTCATGTGCCGCGAGGTCCGCAGATGTGCCTTGGGCAATACCGAGGCTGTCGGCAAATGCCTGCGGGGTGATGTCCCACAGGTAAACCGCGTAGCCGTTTCCTTCCGCACCCTCATGCTGCCTGGTGTCGAACACGACGGCCACAGCCTTTTTCCCGGATTGCTGGTATTCCGTGTAGGACAAGGCCGTTCCGTCCTCGCACAGGACATGTCCCGGGCGGACAGCCGTGTCCGGTACGTCTATATGCGCGTCACAACCTGTCAGGGCGACTGTTGCGACAAGTACCGGTACGAACCGGCTCACCTTTCTGAAAATGTTCTGTTTCATCTTTTCCCTTATTTTATCGGTAGTTTCACACCAAGGGCTACACCTACCCGAAGCAGATCCGCGCCCTTTATCATCAAATCACTCTTCGCCTGCCAGTACAGCGTCCATCCGGACCGCAGCACATAATTGTGCTCGTAACCGAAATGCAGGCCGCCCAGGAACTTCTTCGTGTCGCTTCCTGCCGAAGCTCCTATACGCAGGTTGCCGTAATGATTGCGGCCTCGTATCACGCAAGGCTTGTATGCCACACCAAAGCCATAGGTGCGGTAGTTGCGCCAGAAGGATTCCGGACAGATATGGCCGCACGGGCCGCATTCGGCCCACTGCAGGTAGCCGTTGGCAAAGAACTCCCACGCGTGCCGGTAGTTCATTTCATGTTCGTATGAAAACGTCACGTCCATACCGTTCCTGTAAAGCAGCCCGACCCCCAGTGAAAGACGGCCGCTGTTGCGTTGTGCGTTCGCGCTGAAGGCAAGGCACATGCAGGCAAACATCAGAATCAGAGTCTTTCTCATAATCATTCCTCCTCCAGCAGGTCAGCGTTAAACGAATCGGCAGACAACACATCCTCATAATCGATGTTCAGGCTGATATTGCGGCCGCTGATTTGCTTTTCCGTCATTTCGACAGTCAGCAGCTTGTCGTTCGGGAAGGTCATCTTCTTGATGACAAGCACATTTCTGTAGCCATGTCGGAATGTCTTTCCCGGTTCCAGTATCATCGCCGGAGTAAGCTCGATAGTCTGGGCGTTGGTGGCCTTGGCGAGTTTCTTGTCAACGAGCTTTACCCTGATCTCATCGATGTCGAAACGGATGTTCGTCTTGTTCTCTATGGAAAAGTCTATGAAGAAGTAGTCCCCGACAGAGTATATGTTGTTCAGGCGCATCACCATACGGTGTGCCTTGGTGGCCACATTCCTGATTCTCGCCGGAGAGTTCCAGATCCGTCTGGCGAAGCGTGTCATCTCGGCGGTTGACATCGATACTGCCGGGTTGTTGTAGGCGTTGCGCTCGTGAGGGAGTATCTCCTTGTCCGTTACGGCTTCCTTAAGCCGTGTGGTGTAAACCAGCGCGTATTGCGTGCGGTAGCGTTCCGTGATGACGGTCACGATGGCAATCACCTCGCCGTCCTCGTGCCCGGCTTCTTTGGGTTTCAGCCGTACAATGTTGTCCAAAGGCTGGTCGCCAACCACCTTGTCGGTGGAAATGTCCACCATGCGTACCGGCTCCGATGCCGTGATGACGGTCGTCACCTGTTCGTTGACCGTCAGTTGTTCCATTTCCTCGTAGGTCGTCTGCGCCTGTGCATTCCGCGTTCCCAGCAGTCCGGCTGTCAGAAGAAATACCGTTCCGATTTTCTTGAGATTCATATTCATGTCGTTGATTGTTTATATTCCATTTGTTTTTCTTTTACCCTTATGTCGTCGTATGTATTCGCTCCAGTTCTTCCTGGATACGGAGTTCGGCGATGTCGCAGTACTCCTTCACGGTCTCGAATCCGATATAGTGCCGTCCCGAACGGATTGCGGCAATGGCAGTCGTTCCGGACCCGATGCAGTTGTCCAGCACGGTGTCCCCCTCGTCGGTGTAGGTGCGTATCAGGTACTCGACCAGTGCCACAGGCTTCTGGGTCGGATGATAGAATGCCCCTGTCTTGTGTTCTTTCGGGATGAAAATGACCGATGTCGGATATTTGTTGTCCGCCATGCGTACCGGTACCAGCTTCATCTCCCCGTAGCACCGGTTCGTGAAACTGCCTTCCGTCATGCTGCGTCCATGGTTTCTCCTTTCGGGAGGGCACGGTGTCATCTGCGGATGATACACGGGCTGCTTCATGTAGAACACCAGAATGTCCTCATGCTGGCGCAACGGCATCCGGTTGGCATTGAGATGGCCCGTAACACGGTCCTTCTGCCATACGAGGTTATAACGCCAGATTCCCGGTTGGGAAAGCATGAGATGCGCGGAGAATATTCCCTGGGCGAACAGGATGATCGGACTGTCCGGCTTGATAATCCTACGGTACTGCTCCCACAGCGGACCGAGGGGTATCTGCCTGTCCCAACATGCTGACCGGTTGCCGCGGTTCAATACACCGTAAGGCAGGTCGGCGATGATGGCATCGACGCTTCCCTCCGGCATACGGCTCATGCCTTCCAGGCAGTCCATGTTGTATATCTTGTCCGTCTCTATCATATCGCGTTGTTTTTCGGCCCTCCAAGCTGCAGGGCACTCGCCCAAGTACAACGTCCCTTCCGGTTTTCCCGGACCTCACACTCCCAGAAGGTATTCATCTCCGCGTGCTTGAAATTGACCGCCCCGTCTCCCGGCCCGTAAAAGCCGGTGTATTTCTGGAAGGCGAACAAGGCGATTCTCCGCCCGTCCTCTGCCAGAAAGTTGCATATCAGGGCGAAGCGTCCACCTTTCTGCCACCATTGGGTACTCACGAGTTGCCCGACGAATGTTTCGGCCTTGTCGGGAGCGAGGAAGTCATCGTAGTAAAAGCCGTCCGTTCCCTCATGTAGTTTTGAAATATCTGTTTCCATTGTCTCGAACCTTTTTATTTCCTTTTTTCCTGACCATTGACCAGATAGACGAAAGTCCCGTATTTCAGCTTGACCTTGTTTTTCTTGATGGCCTTGCTGATGGCGTTGCTCGTCTTCTGGTAAGCGTTGTTCACCGCCTGCATTCCCCATTGGGCGAGGCTGTTTCCTGTAGTTCCGGTACTCATGCTCATGTTGCCCGACATGGCACTGCTGGCCACATCCTTGCTCGTTTCCCGGAACTGGCTGTTCGGTACATACAGGCCCTCCATACCGTCCGTGTCATAAAGCGCGAGACTGACCTTCACAAGCTCGTCGTCCACAAGGATGCTGTTGATGTTTCCCTTGACACGTCCGGACGAGAAGCCGCTTACCGTGGCGTACAGGTACGTACCCCGTTTCACCACGCACTCGTCTATTTCCACGTCATCCAGCAGGCGCAGCCTGATGCGTGAACCGTCCACAGCCTTGATGTCCTCGTCTATGATGGCCTGGATCAGCTTCGGTTCACGGGCATCCTTCGCCAGCGTGTTGAAATAGTCCGAGGTGGTCTTCACCTTGCGGACTACCGCGCTGGGCGGTTCGTCTGCCGACGGTGCTTGCACCGGACGTTTCTCCTCGTCGATGGTGCCGGCCTCCGGTACATTCTGCGGCGGAACGGTGTCCGTGGTATCCGCCTCTTCAGGGGGCATCACCATGTTCTGTCCTTTCAGCCGTGCTTCGGCAAGGGCCTTTTCCAACTCCGCGAGTGCTTCCTGTTCACGCTCTTTGGCGGCGGCAATTTCCGCTGCCGCTGCTTTTTCCTGCTGTTGCTCATCGAGCAGGGCGATGTCATCCTGCGTGTATTGTGATTCATATTCTTCCTTGTTTTCATCAGGTTCGTCTCTTTCTATGTTGCCGACCGCCGAGTAGTCCTGTATCTTGCCCCACGATTTCTCCATGTTCTCGTATTTGCTGCCAATGCCGTCATCCTTGATCTGCGCTTCCGGCAGTTCCGGATTCAGGAATTCTGTTGTCTGCAGCGTCTTGTCCGGTATATCCGCCGTTTCGGTATGAAACAGGTCGAATATGAAGTAGGACGCACCGAGCAGAGGGATATAAAGAATGGCAGGGAGCATGTACTTCGGCTGTCTGAAATTGATTTTCTCAAATATCTTTTTCATGGCAAGTCTGTTTTGCTACGGTTTGTATTTCCTGTCCCGGTTTCCCTCAGTTCCTCTTCCTGCAACATCCTGTGTCGCTCCCTCAATACCGAATCCTGCATCTCTGTCGCTGTCCTCTCCGCAGGCTGGTGACGATATACCACTGTTATACGGTAGATGTTCCATGCCAGCCCGCCCAGCACGAAAGCGAACACGATGACCAGAAAAAGAGTACGGTGCACGTTGGCAAAGCCCTGTACCTTGGCTGCCGCCTTGTCTATACGGGTCGCCTTGGCAAACTTGCGTCCGGCTTCCACATCACGCTCATAGCGTTCCTTGTACTTCGGATCATTCCTGTCAGGCATCTTTTCGCCCAGCAGCATCCGTCTGAATCCCTTGATGTTCATATCCTTGATTGTTTAATAGTTGCTCTTGCTTTTCTGTTCTATATCCTTGTTAAGGAGAGTGCGCCAGTTCACTATCAGCAGACCGTGAGGGTTGTTCTCCGTTCTCGGTACACGCTTGAGCTGACCGGCAGTCACCAGCTCACGCATCAGGATGTTGCTTCTGCGTTCGATTCGCTGGCGGCCGTAGTAGGTGAACTCCATGGTGCTCTTGTCAAAGCGGATGCTGTCACAATAAATCGAGAACACGGCACTCGTGCCGAGGATGTTGGAATAAAAACCTTTCTCCTTAAGAGTGTTATATTGCGCCAGACCTGTTTCGTCCACCAGGTACATCGCCTTTTCCATCGTGTATTTGATGTATTTGTCATCAGGCGGCAAGGTGAAGAAATAGTGGTGGAACATCTCCACATGGCTTTTGGCTTCCACGTCAAGCGTTTCATCCATCGTGGTACGGTTGACAAGAATGGGCACGTTGCCGTCCAGCACGTACACCTTTTTCTGTGCATCCGACACCATTGTCCTGGCTGTCCAGATGCTCGATACGCTGATGATGACACATCCCACGAGAAAGGCCGTGCAGATAATGCCCACCAGCCGTATCTTGTTTTCCAGATGCTTGATAATCATATCGGTTTATTGTCTTTTCCCGTTCAACATCATTACATATTCATCGTGCAGCATCGGCATGACTGTTTCCTGCAGTTCCGCAGCAAGAGCCCCGAACTCATCGGAAAAGACATGCACGTAATGGCCCAGCGTCATGACCTGCACGAATACCCACCAGATACCGCGTTTGCGCACTTTCGCCTTTTTCTGCAACTTGGCCATTTGCAGACGGTAGGTCAGGTAAGCGGCCAGCGGCGCTGCATAACGGTCGTCATACTCGAAGCCTTCGTCAAGGGCTTCATACTCCGGGGTAACTACATGGTTTTCCGGAACTTCGGTAATCTCTTTTCTCATGCGTTCATTCGCGTAGCGCAGGAAGCGTCCGTCCTTGCACCATTCTTTGATTTGTTCTTGTACGTTCATACTTTTTTATTTTTAAGGATTGTTGTTTATATGTTTTTTATCTTATCTCATGATTGCCCCGATACCGCCTGTCGCTGTCATCTTGGCCTGCTGTGCCACGCCTTCTCCAAAATTTCTCGTACTGAAGGCCGTGTCGCCCTCCGGTATCATCCACGCCGCAAGGTCAGGTACAAGGTTCAGACATTTCAAGGCTACAATGCTTGCCGCCATCAGATAACCGGCGGAGAAGAAACTGTTCTGCAGGTAGGCCGCCATTGTCTGCTCGCTGGCCGTGATTGCGGTCAGGTTTTCCACCTGGATGCACAGCACGATGTCGAAAAGGAGCAATACATAGAAGCCCACGAAGTAGAGCATGGCCCCGTAGAAATGTACCGTCAGGTAACGCGTCAGCCATTTTGCCCAGGAACCTTCCCATTTCGGCAGCAGAGAGAACGCCCATTGCAACGGGCCGAATATCGTCAGCATACCGAGCAATATCTGCTGGCAGTAGATCGTTGCCCACCAGCCTATGCGGAACACGACAAGGGCAATCAGCATGATGATTTTGTCTATTCCCACGACGACACCGGCCGTCAAGGAGGTGAACCACAGTTCCGCGGCATCCTTTTCCATGCTGGTCACTTCATCCACACCGGTCTGCTCCATGGTCGCCTCGATAAGGTTGGGGTCTGATGTTCCCGTGTGGGCGACATCCGCCTGTGCCTGCAGGCTGTGGTACATCGTGTCCCTTACGTGGATGAGCTGCTGCACTTCCTCGAACTTGTCCGCTATCTGTGTGGCTTCCGCTTCGTACAGGTCATGCGTGTACGAACCGATGCAGTTCGGGATGTAGGAAAGGAAGTCCAGAAAACACCAGTCGCTTCCGCTGCCGGCCATACCCGTGTCTGCAGGCGGATACCACCAGCAGAGAACGATGGAAACAGCCAGCGGCCTGAACAGCTTCATCACATCCAGCGGCTCATGCTTCACCATCATCTTGTAAGCCATGCCTGCCGCCATGACAAGCGAGAACAAGGCGGCCAGAGCCATGCACATCTGCAGTATCCACCAGTAACCACCAATTACTCCAGACGGGTAAAACCATAGGAAAACATATCTAACATAATCAGCTAAATCTTACTGATTTATAGTTAGTTATGAATAAAGGCCGTTTTTTGATTGGATAGTTATATTTGCCTAATTTGGGATATAAAAGCACGCTTTTTGTCCCGTTTTTGTCCCGCCGTGAATTATCTTTGTTGCGCTTGCAAGTGACTGATATACAATATAGTAACAAATCCAAGAATCGGATAACACAGAAAAGAAAATGGGACGAAATAAGAAAGAAATCAAAATCAAGGAGCCTGTCCGCATACGCGAGAAGAGGCTCAACGACGGCAATGTAAGCCTGTACCTCGACATGTACTACCGTGGCGCAAGGAAGAAAGAGGGTCTGAAACTCTACCTCGTGCCGGAAACGGATGCCGCCGCCAAGTTGCAGAACAGGAACACGCGCAAGCTGGCCGAACAAATCAAGGCGCAACGCATCCTCGACATTCAGGAAAATGGGCTTGTGAACTGGGAGGACGTGAAAAAGGCACGGATGACGCTCAGCGCATGGGTGGCAAAGTACACCGCCGAAGAAAACGGGTTAAGCCCGGCCAGCATGAGGTCGAAGCGGAACGCACAGGCAAGGGTGGAAGAATACCTATTATATATAGGCAAGCCGACCCTCTCCTTAAAAGAGGTTGACAAGGATTTCTGCAAGGGCTTCATCGCCTTTCTGAAAACCTGCACGTTCAACCAAGGCAAAAAGACGTTGAGCAGCACCACCTGCCGCATCTTCATGAACCGCCTTGCCGCCGCGCTGAACAAGGCCGTCAGCGAAGGGTTGATAGACCGCAACCCATTCAAGCTGTTGGAGACAAAGGAAAAGCCGCAAAAGCTGAACGCCATGCGCGAGTTCCTGACCATTGAGGAACTACGCCAACTGATGGCCACGCCGTGCCGCTACGACATTGTGAAAAAGGCTTTTCTGTTTTCTTGCTTCACCGGGCTTCGGTACAGCGACATGATGACCTTGAAATGGAGCGAGATACACAAGGCGGCTGACGGTAAGACGCTCTACATCGAACATCAGCAGGTGAAAACCAAGAACACGGTGACAATACCGCTCTCCAACGAAGCCTTGAAATGGATGCCCCGAAAGTCAAAGGATGATGACCGGGTTTTCCATCAGTTGCGCATCACCTCTACCACGGTGGAAGTCGTGTTGGGCGAATGGATGCAGGAGGCCGGAATACAGAAGCACATCACCTACCATTGCAGCAGGCATACGGCGGCAACCCTGTTGCTGACCCTCGGCGCAGACCTCTACACGGTGAGCAAGATACTCGGACACCGAAGCATCCGCATGACCGAAGTCTATGCCAAGATAGTGGACAAGAAGAAAATCGAGACGATGAACCTCGTGAACAATATGTTTGTATAACCAATTAAAAAAAGAATTTTATGAAAGTGGAAATCAAAGTGAGAATGTTGACTGCCGGAAACCGCAGCCTGTATCTGGAATACTACGAAACGGGCTTCCGCAAAAGAGAAAACCTGCACCTGTACCTTGTACCCGATGACGCGCCTGATGCAAGGAAACTCAACGAGCAGACCTACCGAAAGGCGCAGGAAATACAAGCGCAGCGCATCCTTACTCCTCCGTTATTCGAGAAGAAGCAAAAGACGGAAGAGAACAAAGCGGCCAAGACCATGACCTGGCTCCAGTGGTGTGGCGACTATGTGCGTTGCGCCATGCTGGACGGGAACTGCCCAAAGATGATACAGCACAAGGACGTTGTGCGCAGACGGATTGAGGCTTATTTGAAACGAGCCAAGAAAACGGATGTCCTGCTGAAAGACGTGGATAGGGATTTGGTAAGCGGCCTGTTCGGGTATATGCGCAATTACCGCAACCGTAAACAGATAAAGGCAAATGGCGGCAGACTGGCGGCTTACACCCTCGTGCTGTTTGAGGAAACGGTAAAGGCCATCTTCAACAAGGCCGTGCGTGACGGACTGATGGCTTCCAATCCCGTTCAGGAACTTACAAGGGAGGAGCGTTTCCATGCGCCGGACAAGCACCGCGAATACCTGACGGCTGACGAACTGAAACGCTTTCTTGCCGTAGAGCCGCAAACCTATATGGAAGAAGTCGTGCAGAGGGCTTTCGGCTTCTCGTGCATGACGGGGCTTAGGCTCGGCGACATGCAACGGCTGCGGTGGAGCGACATCAAGGACGTAAACGGCGTACAAACGGTGTCGGTCATCCAGCACAAGACCAAGCGGCCAGTTGCCGTACCGCTCAATGCGTTGGCTCTATCGTTGCTTCCTCCACGCCCCGAAAACGGAGAGGACGGCATCATCTTCCCGTTGGTGAAGAAGCCCGACAACGTGGCGAAGTACGTGCGCCGCATCAAGGACAAGGCAGGGATAGAAAAGGATTTCACCTATCACAGCAGCCGCCATTCGGCGGCAACGCTGGCGATAACGGCAGGTGCGGAACTCTACTCAGTCAGCAAGATTTTGGGGCATGGCAGCATCGCGTCAACGCAGGTTTACGCAAAGGTGAAAATGGAAAAGAAAGTTGAAGCAATGAACCTGACAAACGGTGTGTTCTAACTTGAATGATAGCCCAAACAGGGGGTTGTTGAAATGACATCCCCCTATATTTGAAGTAGAAGTTGTTTAGGGGGTCGCTAAATCAACGACTCCCTATAATGTTTCATATTTATGGAGAAGAAATCATTTTTGTAAAAACACAACTCGTTGGTTGTGTTTTCTCGAATAATTGTATTACCTTTGCATCCAGACAAGATAAGGTAATCTTTCAATGAATACAACGACAGATAAAATGCCTTGTATGGCTTTGGAAGCCGTAAAGCAGGAAACTGGTGTGAAACAGGATAAAAAGGATTGGGCGGAATATTCACAGTTGATTGCCGCCGCCATGTCAAAACGGATGACGGAACTCGGCTTGACGCAACAGATGCTTGCCGAAAAGATGAACTGCACCCAGCAATACATATCCAAAGTGCTGAAAGGCAAAAAGAATATGTCGTTGGAAACCATTTGCAAGATAGAAAACGCATTGGGAATTGAGATTATCAGAAGTCTGAATGATAATAAGTAACGCATAAAAGGTAGAACAGGAATATGTCTATACAAAGTGAAGCGGCATTGGAAGCCGGACTTATCGCCACGCTCCAGCAAATGGACTATGAATATGTCCAAATTGCCGAGGAGGACAATCTTCAAGCCAATTTCAAGAGGCAGTTGGAGATACACAACCGTAAGCGGTTGGCGGAGCATGGCCGTACCGAATTTACGGATGAGGAATTTGACAAGATACTCATCTACCTTGAAGGAGGCACACGCTTTGAAAAGGCGAAGAAGCTCCGCGACCTTTATCCGCTTGACACGGCGGACGGCAAACGCATCTGGGTGGAGTTCCTTAACCGTCAACAGTGGTGTCAGAACGAATTTCAGGTTTCCAACCAAATCACGGTGGAAGGGCGTAAGAAGTGCCGCTACGATGTGACCATTCTTATAAACGGTCTGCCTTTGGTACAGATTGAATTGAAACGTCGGGGCGTAGAGTTAAGGGTGGCATACGACCAAATCCAACGCTATCATAAGACTTCTTATCACGGGTTGTTTGATTACATTCAACTGTTCGTGATTTCCAACGGTGTCAACACACGCTACTTCGCCAACAATCCAAACGGAGGCTATAAGTTCACGTTCAACTGGACGGACGCAGCCAATGTGCCGTTCAATGAATTGGATAAGTTTGCTGCTGCATTCTTGGAGAAATGTACGCTCGGCAAAATCATAGGCAAATACATCGTGCTGCATGAGGGCGACAAATGCCTGATGGTGCTTCGTCCGTACCAGTTCTATGCTGTAGAGAAGATATTGGATAAGGTGAAGAACTCCAACGACAACGGCTATATATGGCATACAACAGGAGCCGGAAAGACATTGACTTCATTCAAGGCGGCACAGCTTGTTTCCGAACTGGATGATGTGGATAAGGTGATGTTCGTGGTTGACCGCCACGACCTCGACACCCAAACCCAATCGGAATATGAAGCCTTTGAGCCGGGTGCGGTGGACGGCACGGACAATACGGACGAGTTGGTGAAACGGTTGCACAGCAATTCCAAGATAATCATCACTACCATTCAGAAACTCAACGCCGCAGTCAGCAAGACGTGGTACAGCAACAAGATTGAAGCCATACGCCACTCCCGTATCGTGATGATATTCGATGAGTGCCACAGAAGCCACTTCGGAGAAAGTCACAAGCGCATCATGAAGTTCTTTGACAACGCCCAAGTGTTCGGCTTCACGGGTACGCCCATCTTCACGGAGAATGCCATTAACGGGCATACTACCAAAGAGATATTCGGCAACTGCCTGCACCAATACCTTATCAAGGATGCCATAGCCGATGAAAACGTGCTGGGCTTTCTTGTGGAGTATTATCACGGAAGCGAAGAAGTGGAAAAGGGCAATGCCAACCGCATGGAGGAGATAGCCAAATTCATCCTTAATAATTTCAATAAGTCAACCTTTGACGGTGAGTTTGATGCTCTGTTTGCCGTGCAATCCGTACCGATGCTTATCCGCTATTACAAGATATTCAAGTCGTTGAAGCCGAAAATCCGTATCGGCGCAGTATTTACATACGCTGCCAACAGCAGCCAGGACGATGAACAGACGGGAATGAATACGGGGCAGTATGTCAGCGAAAGCACAGGCGAGGCGGACGAACTGCAAGCCATCATGGATGACTACAATGAAATGTTCGGCACAGCGTTCACGACCGAGAATTTCCGCGCCTACTACGATGACATCAACCTACGCATGAAAAAGAAACGGGCGGATATGAAACCGCTTGACCTCTGCCTTGTCGTGGGTATGTTCCTTACGGGCTTTGACAGCAAAAAGCTCAATACGCTCTATGTGGATAAGAACTTGGAGTACCACGGATTACTGCAAGCATTCAGCCGTACTAATCGTGTGCTGAATGAGAAAAAGCGTTTCGGTAAAATTATATGCTTCCGTGATTTGAAAAGCAATGTTGATACGGCCATCAGGCTTTTCAGCAACTCCAACAATCCCGAAGAAATAGTACGTCCTCCGTTTGAGGAAGTAAAAAAGGAATACCAGCAGTTGGCAACTGACTTTTTGCAGAAATACCCGGAGCCAAGCAGCATAGACCTATTGCAGAGTGAAAAGGACAAGAAAGACTTTGTGCTGGCTTTCCGCGACATTATTCGTAAACACGCGGAAATCCAAATATACGAGGATTACAGCGATGATGCGGACGACCTCGGCATGACCGAACAGCAGTTCATGGACTTCCGAAGCAAGTACCTTGATATTCACGATACGTTTGTTCCGTCGGATATGCCTTCAGCCTCTCCAAGCGGCGGCGATGAAACGCCAAGCGATGAACGGTTGGAGGATGTGGATTTCTGCCTTGAACTCCTGCACAGCGACATTATCAATGTAGCTTATATCCTTGAACTGATTGCCAACCTTGACCCGTATAGCAATGACTATGCAGAGCGGCGCAAGAACATCATTGACACGATGATAAAGGATGCCGAAATGCGTAACAAGGCGAAACTCATTGACGGCTTCATCCAAAAGAATGTGGATGATGATAAGGAGAACTTCATGATGCAGCGGCAAAAGGCGGACGGTACAAGTGAACTGGAAGAACGATTGAATAACTATATCACGACCGAGCGCGAAAAGGCCGTGAACTCTTTGGCACAGGACGAGGGACTTTCTTCTGATGTACTCGACCATTACTTGAAAGAATATGACTACCTGCAAAAAGAGCAGCCGGAAATCATACAAAAGGCTCTCAAAGAGAAGCACCTCGGACTGATTAAGACACGAAAGGCTTTGACAAGGATAATGGATAGGTTGCGCAGTATTATCAGAACTTTTAGTTGGGATTAAATTATGGACGAAAATGTTTTTCTTGTAAAGTGGTATGGCCCATTTACTACTTCAGAGGAAGAAAGATTATGGGAAAAAGAACAATCATTCAAGTGTTCTTTATATTTACTACATGGCAAATTAAAATACGCAAAGTCACGTGAAGTCTATTATTGCGGGGAATCCACACGGAACGTATATAAAAGACTTTGTGATAAAGGGCACCATATCGCCGAGATAAAAGAGCGTTTGAACTCAATTTATGTAGGTCGTATATCCAACATCAAACATCCTACAAGAAGCCAAATAATGTTAGTAGAAAAGACTATTACAGCATATTTGGCTGAAGAGCTTGGAGAGCAGAATCTACTTAATGCAACAAATTTCTATTATTCAAGCCAAAATGTATATGTAATTAACGAGTGGTGGAAAATAGATGGTGAATCCATGTGGGCACGTCAACCCATAAATGCACCATCCCATATTGTGCCAGATGTAATATGCTCTCATTGTACGGAGAACAAAGATATAGAGCTGTATGGTTGTAAGAAAATGAAACGGTTGTAACCAATAAAATCTCAACAATGAAGTTAGGCAAATTAGAACAAGTAACAGACCTCCGCTCTGTTTGGAAGCACGAAGCTAAGGATTTCACTCCTTGGCTGGCCAAAGAAGAAAATTTAGAGATTCTTAGTGAAGCGGTGGGCATAGATATAGTTGTCGAAGAACAGGAATCCAATGTAGGCGATTTTAGTGTTGACCTGTACGCTACAGAGGAAGGGACAGGGCGGCGAATTATCATAGAGAACCAACTGGAAGAAACTAATCACGACCATTTGGGTAAGATTATTACGTATGCTTCGGGTAAAGATGCGGAGGTGATTATTTGGATTGTCAAGAAAGCACGTGACGAGCATAAACAAGCCATAGAATGGCTGAATCAACATACAGATGACAAATTTGAGTTTTTCCTAATAGAGATTGAATTATGGAAAATCAACGATTCTGAACCAGCTCCTAAGTTCAATATCGTAGAACGCCCCAATAATTGGGCAAAGGCTATGAAAAAGACTGCTGGACTTTCGGAAACTGAAAGTCTGCAACTCGCTTTTTGGGAACAATTCAACAATGAAGCTCCCAAATATTCTGCTTTTATGAAGAATTTCAAATTACGAAAGCCGCAAGCTCAACATTGGTATGACCTTGGGATGGGGTCATCCGCATATCATCTTTGCATGACATTGAATACTAAAAATAACAGTCTATCTGCAGGATTGTATGTTCACGAAGACAAAGAAATTATTGCAAAATTCAAGGCTAATGAAGAACTTGTCACCAAGATTTTAGGTATATCAGACCAAAATGAAATCGAATGGCGTTTGAATGATAACAAAAAGTCAAGTCGTTTCTTAGTCCTTCATTCTATGGGAGATATGAATGACAAAGATAATTGGAATAGAGGCTGTGCATGGCTTTGTGACATGTGCATAAGAATAAAACAAGTAGTTAAAGAGATACTAAAATAGATATGAGCGAAGAATTACAACAGAAACTCCGTGACCAACTTTGGGAAGTGGCCAATAAGTTGCGCGGTAATATGTCGGCCAGTGATTTCATGTATTTCACTTTGGGCTTCATCTTCTACAAATACCTTTCGGAGAAGATAGAGGCATACGCCAACAATGCTTTGGTGGATGATGAAGTGTCCTTCAAAGAATTGTGGACTATGGAGGGCGAGGATGCCGCCGAACTGCAAGAGGAACTGAAGAAGCAATGCTTGGAGGGTGTCGGCTACTTTATCGAACCGACTTACCTCTTCTCATCGGTAATAGACCGAATAAAGAAGAAAGAGAATATATTGCCCATTCTTGAACGCTCGTTGAAGCGCATCGAGGATAGCACATTGGGACATGACAGTGAGGAAGATTTTGGAGGTCTGTTCTCTGATATTGACCTCGCTTCACCGAAATTAGGCAAGACGGCTGATGACAAAAATACCCTCGTCAGCAATGTATTGTTGGCTTTGGACGATATAAAGTTTGGTGTGGAGGCATCGGAAGAAATAGACATTCTTGGCGATGCCTACGAGTATATGATTGGCCAGTTTGCCGCTGGAGCCGGAAAGAAAGCCGGGGAGTTCTACACGCCACAGGAAGTCAGTCAGATATTGGCAGAAATCGTATCTATTGGTCATGCGCGGCTTCGGAATGTGTACGACCCGACTTGCGGTAGCGGCTCGTTGCTTCTTCGTGCGGCAAAAGTGGGTCACGCGGTAGATATTTACGGACAGGAAAAGAATCCGACCACTTACAACCTTGCCCGAATGAATATGCTGCTGCATGGCATCAAATTCAGCAACTTCAAGATTGAGAACGGCGATACGTTGGAATGGGATGCCTTTGGCGATACACAGTTTGACGCAGTGGTGGCAAATCCTCCTTTCTCCGCAGAATGGAGTGCCGCAGACAAGTTCAACAACGATGACCGTTTCAGCAAGGCCGGGCGGCTTGCCCCGAAGAAAACAGCCGACTACGCCTTTATTCTCCACATGATTTACCACTTGAATGAGGGTGGCACAATGGCTTGCGTGGCTCCGCACGGTGTACTGTTCCGTGGCAATGCCGAGGGCGTAATACGCCGTTTCCTTATAGAGAAGAAGAACTACATTGATGCCATCATTGGTTTGCCTGCCAATATTTTCTATGGTACAAGCATACCGACTTGCATCCTTGTGTTTAAGAAGTGCCGCAAAGAGGATGACAACATCTTGTTCATTGACGCAAGCAAGGAGTTTGAAAAGGTCAAAACTCAGAACAAGCTCCGTCCTGGGCATATTCAGAAGATAGTCGAAACGTACCGTGACCGCAAGGAAATAGAAAAGTACAGCCATCTTGCCACACTGCAAGAGGTGGCCGACAACGACTATAACCTGAATATCCCTCGTTACGTTGATACCTTTGAGGAAGAAGAACCGATTGACATCAAGGCGGTAATGGCAGAAATCAAGGAGTTGGAGGCTAAACGTGCCGAGTTGGATAAGGAAATTGAAGTGTATCTGAAAGAATTGGGAATCGTATAATTCTGAATGTGAAATTTGAAGTCGCAAATTGTGACATCAAGATTGATAAGCTATGGCAAAAGAAAGGGAAAAGATAGAAAGCAAGGCAAGCGAATCGGTCGCAAATTGCGACCAGTTGCCAGAGGTTATTGACATAAAGCCGATGATTCGGGTAATCAGAGGCCAGCAAGTCATGCTTGACAGGGATTTGGCTCAGTTGTACGGAGTGGAAACTAAGCGTCTTAATGAACAGGTAAAACGCAATATTGAGCGATTCCCTGATGACTTCATGTTCCAACTCAGCAAGGATGATGTTGAAATCTTGAAGTCGCAAAATGCGACCTCAAGTTGGGGCGGCGACAGAAGATTGCCTTACGCTTTTACGGAGCAAGGCATTGCCATGCTTAGCTCTGTTTTGAAATCCCAAACTGCCGTAGATGTGAATATTCGCATCATGAGAGCTTTTGTGTCAATGCGCCGTTTCATAGCAACCAATGCCCAACTGTTCCAACGGCTTGAAACGATAGAATATCATCAACTGGAAATGAAACAGCATCAAGAAGTAACGGATAAGCGCATTGATGAAGTATTCAAGCGACTGGACGCAAACATTCCTCCCATACAGGGCATATTCTATGACGGGCAAGTGTTTGATGCTTACCGTTTCGTGTCCGATTTAATGCGAAAAGCCATGCGTTCAATCGTGCTTATTGATAACTATGTGGATGACACTGTGCTTACCTTGCTCGACAAAAGGGGAAATGGAGTGACGGCAACCATCTACACGCAACGTATCAGTAGCCAGTTCCAGTTGGATGTTGACCGCCATAACGCCCAATATCCGCTCATAGAGATAAAGCAATTCAACAAAGCACACGACCGCTTCTTGCTCATTGACGATGAAGTATACCACATCGGAGCATCCATCAAGGATTTAGGTAAAAAGTGGTTTGGTTTCACCTTGATGCGTGACATCACGGCAACCGAACTTATCAATAAAATTAAAGAATGATGACTATGACAGATAATAAAGATAAGAAAGTCCTTAATGTTCCGGCTTTGAGATTCCCGGAGTTTACGGAGGAATGGGAACGCATTAGAGTTTCTGACTTGCTTGACTTCTATTCTACTAATTCTCTTAGTTGGGAACAATTGGAATACGAACAAAACGAGCCATACAACCTACATTATGGCTTAATCCATGTTGGGCTTCCTACTTTAATAGACTTAACCAAGGATGAATTACCAAGCATCAAAGATGGTAATGCGCCCAAGAAATATGAGTTGTGCAAAGAGGGTGATGTTGCTTTTGCAGACGCATCGGAAGATACAAATGAAGTTGCTAAGGTTGTTGAATTTTACAATTTAGACGGGAAAAAAGTTGTCTGTGGGCTTCATACAATTCACGGGCGCAATAATTACAAACAGACAGCCAAAGGATTTCTTGGCTATTGCTTTTCCTCTACAGTATTCCATAATCAAATACGGCGCATAGCACAAGGAACAAAAATATACTCTATAAGTACGAAGAACTTTTCAGAAGTCTTTGTTGGACTACCAAATAAAAAAGAGCAGCAAAAGATTGCAACTTTACTAAGGTTAATAGATGAACGCATCGTTACCCAGAACAAAATCATTGAGGATTTGAAGAAACTAAAGTCTGCGATTAGTAAACATTTGTTCGCACGAAAAGATTTGTTAGAAACTACTATATGCTTGTCGAATATTGCGACATTGAAAAATGGTTACGCATTCCAGAGTGGCAAGTATAATGCACTGGGCAAATGGAAAATCCTCACAATAACAAATGTATCTGGTGAGCGATATATAAACGATAAAGATTGCAATTGCATAATCAACTTGCCGAATGATATACAAGACCACCAAGTATTAAAAGAAGGAGATATTTTAATATCTCTTACGGGTAATGTTGGGCGTGTTTCTCTTTGTAAAAATGGAGACTATTTACTCAACCAACGAGTTGGTTTGTTACAACTTGCGAAAAATGTAAATCAAGAGTTCCTATATCAAATTCTATCTTCTCAAAAATTTGAGAATAGTATGATAGCTTGTGGTCAAGGTGCTGCCCAAATGAATATTGGTAAAGGGGATGTAGAAAGCTATGTGTTACCGTATTCCTCAAATGGCAATAACATTCTTTGGGTTGCAAAAATACTACACTCATACGATGAGTGTATCATTAATGAGATGCGAAAACTAACCTTGTTAACCATGCAGAAGCAATATCTCCTTATCCAGATGTTCATATAAACATCTGGGACAAAAGATAGTTCTTTTGCCTATTGAATAGTTTAAGTACTGATAACTCATTGTCGATTTTCACATCAATGCTTTGCAGTGTTGACGCAATTTCCATATTGCGACTATATCCATAAGTTGGAATCATTATTCCGCGAACAATATCAGCGTTGATATTGCTTTGTGTTCCAGTTTCAAGATACTTATGGATGTGGCGATACTTAAAGTATGACAAGTAGTAGTACAGATAATCCAATAAATCTTTGTCTTTGAGTTGCATTGCAAACATTGCCTGGCTTGTAGTAATAGGTATTTCATTTATAGTTACCAAGCCAACTGATGCGTACATTGACATTATTAAACTATACTTTGGAACTACCCATGCCGAAGAATTTTCTAATCCACTTTGGCTCAAATGATTTTCTGTGTATCGGACATACTTACCTTGTTTTGTTATATCGTTAATACTCAAGAATGGTATTTCTCCATTATAGTATTCTTTATTTGTGGAAGTCGGAGTACCACCAGCCTTGCCTTTTGAGAACAAAGTGTCTAATCTACTCCATCCATTAGGCTCTTGAGCAAATACCTGTTTACTAATCGCAGACCTACAATACAAACAATCCTTAATTAAGGGACTAAACAATATGCTGCTATATGGTACTGGAGGAAAATCTGTTTGTCTCGGAGATATTTTGTTGGAACGGTCGGAACGGTCACGAACGAATAATCAACATGAGGTACTGAGTTCCACAGTTAAGGGCATATTCTCTCAGCGAGAGTATTTTTCAAAGGACATCGCAAGTGAAAACAATGTGGGCTATAAAATCATTCGGCTTCATGATGTTGTTTTAAGTCCTCAAAATTTATGGATGGGGAATATCAATTACAATGATAGATTTGAAATTGGGATAGTTTCTCCTTCTTACAAAGTATTTTCAATAGCTGATGGTTACGACAATCAGTTTGTGGCTGCAATGTTAAAGACTCATCGTGCCTTATACAGCTATATGATGGTATCAGAGCAAGGTGCAAGTATCGTTAGACGCAATTTAAATATGGAAGCCTTCTCGCAACTCGTATTCAAAATACCTTCTCTTGATAAACAAAGAGAAACAGGTTATGAAATATCATTATTGAAGTCCCAATTAAAAACAGCGAATAAGATTATTAGAGCTTATACATCACAAAAGCAGTATTTGCTCCGTCAAATGTTTATATAAACATCTGGTGGAGTAAGTATTGCTTCAACTTATTATAAAAACCATTCAATGCGATTTGGCTTGATAATTTTCTTTCTAAAGATTGCATTAATTTAGCTATATGGCATTGATTGCTCTTGTTGGGGATTGGTAACCTTAAATCACTGAGAGTCGATAGCACTATATAAGGAGTGTTGCTTGAACTCTTTTCTATTGCAATTCTTTTGGGCAGCAATACTTTCAACGCCCATTTAATGTACTGGATATTTTCGGAGAATATATCTAATACATAAGTCCTTTGATAAGCATTAAACTTTCCGTTATAATAATTGATATATCCTAAATTAGCGCCATTCCCAGAGATTAGTAAAGCTTCTGTATCAAAAGCGAAGCTATCAATTTTGAATGGTCGTTCTGCACAAGTAAAAAATGGATAAATCCCATTATCTACCTTTGCATTTGCATCTAGTTTTCCTGTTGTAATTTGACAAATATCACCAAGTTTTACATATGCGTTTCCACTTGTTGATTCTTTAATGCAATGTTGTGCAATTCCCTTAATTAAGGATTCGTATTTCTCAATGATTTTGTTCTGTGCCTCAATACGTTCATCAAACATAGATAACAATTTCACAATCTTCTGTTGTTCTTGCAAACATGGATTATAAGTCTTAATAGATTTAAGATTCTCTCCATATAAATGTACTACCGATACACCTTGTGCTAATTTGGCTATATCAATTTTCCGCTTGCCATTTAGCTGATAGGCCATAAACGCACCATCATCTTTGTGTAAGCGGATGATATTCAAATCACCTCCCAATAATATGTTATCAAATGGAATACACCGAGCGACAGCTATATCTATGGCTGTTTCGCCCGAACATGGAATAATTACATCATTTCGTTTACTACGTTTGAGATTTGATGATTCAATGTTCGTTTTGCTTATCACTTTACGGATGATTTCAGATTTATATTTGGTATAAAGTTCACCATACAAAATACAAGGCTCACCATCTTCCGATAATTGTTCTTTGGATATACCAACTCCTTTAGATAATTCCGCAATTTCATCTAACCGTTCTTCTTTCCACTCTCCACTGAACTCCGGGAATCTCAAAGCCGGAACTAACCACACTATATTTCTCTAATTATAAGAACCAATTATTTAGAAATCATGATTCATAAAACAGTTAGAGAAATTGCGGCAGCTTGGAAAGAGTACAAGCGGCCTTATGTAAAGCAGTCCACGATGGCGGCTTATGTGTTAATCTTGGAGAACCACGTCCTCCCATATTTCGGGGACGGTGATTCACTCCACGAACAGGCGGTGCAGGCATTCGTCTTGCAAAAGTTAGGAAACGGCCTAAGTGTCAAAACAGTAAAGGACATTCTGATAGTCATTAAAATGGTGATGAAGTTCGGAGTTAAAAATGAATGGATGACTTACTACGAATGGGATATAAAATACCCCACGACCTCCACCAGCAAGGAACTGGAAGTGCTGTCTGTTGCCAATCACCGAAAGATTCTGAACTACATTCAGAGCCACTTTACCTTTACTGGGTTGGGAATTTATATCAGCCTTAGTACAGGGCTACGCATTGGAGAAATATGCGCTTTGAAGTGGAGCGACATCAATGTGGCAGATGGAACAATAACGGTCAGTCGCACGATTGAACGCATCTATATCATTGAGGGTGAGAAAAAGCATACGGAGTTGGTCATCAACACACCCAAAACAAAAAACTCCTGCCGCGAAATTCCTATGAGCAAGGAGTTGTTGTCTATGATTAAACCGTTGAAAAAGGTGGTCAATGAAGATTTTTATGTGCTTACTAATGATGAGCGTCCAACAGAACCACGCACGTATCGTAACTATTACAATGGTTTGATGGCGAAGCTCGACATCCCCAAACTGAAATATCACGGTCTGCGGCACAGCTTCGCTACCCGTTGTATTGAAGCCGGATGTGACTATAAAACTGTCAGCGTATTGTTGGGGCATTCAAACATTTCAACTACGCTCAACCTTTACGTCCATCCCAATATGGAACAAAAGAAGCGGTGCATTACCAAAATGTTCAAATCATTGGGAAAGTAAAAGTGTGTAACTCATCTTTTGTATATAGCCCATAAAATTACGGCAAGATAACTTACAGACAAAACTATCACCACGAATATGAGCCACGGTGTAGAAAGCCAAATGCCTTCATTGCTTTGGAGGCGTTTGGCCATTTTATTGCTGTGCTTCTCCAACAATTCTTTTTCGGCTTTGATGTGTTCGGTTGTGCATTGGTGTACTTTCGCCAGTTCATCGGTGCCGATTTTGGCTTGGATAACCGTATGCTGTTCTGCCTTGACAATAGCTCGGCTGATGCCGTCCACGATATTGTCCGCACTGTCCTTTGCCGCAATCAAGGCATTGAACGCCGTCCGTTCCCTTTGGACGGTGTGCTTCAAGCTGCCGTGTATGCCGTGCAATTCCTCTTTGAGCGAATTGATTTCATTCAGCAGATTACGAAGTTCGGCTATCTGACAGTTGACATCCTGAAGTAGTCCTTCAAGTTCCAGCTTGTCCTGTTCCAGTTCATCTTCGGGGGTATAATTGGCAAGCCTCTCACGGAGAGCCGCCGTATCGGGTTGTTTCATTGCATTGCTGTTTTTAGGTTTGTCATTTACGTTTTATTCCGCCTTTGGGAAGTCTGCCGATTCTGTTTGAAGCAGCCAGCGCACATCTTCGGGCAAACTCTATCTCGTCCTCTTTCGGGTCTCGCCCCCATTTCAAGTCTGACTGCGAACCGCCGCCACCTCCGCCACCTCCGCCTGATGTCACCTCGTAGGGTGAGGTTATAAGGGTGAAGTAAGCCATCGCAAGGTTTTGTAGGGCTTGCCAGTTGGCCAGTTCCCGATGGTCGAACTCGTCATTGAAGAAGTCAACCACCTTGTCCGGAAGATAACGCTTGTAGGGCTTGCCGTCATGTTCAAACTCCGTGGGCTGGTGATTGGGGTTATAAGTGGTATAGTCCTCGAATATCGGATTGCTCTGCCGTATAACGGGCTGTGACCTTTGTCGGGTTTCATTAGGAACGGATGACTTCGGCGTAGATATGGTGGTCGGTTTGGGTGTTGCTCCTGTTTGTTTGGCTTTCTGGTTATCCTGTTCGTGATGCAGCTTTTCCCAAGTCTGTCTGATGCGCGATGCGGTCAGGTTGCGCCCCTTCCCAAGTTCCGATGCCTTGAACTTCGTGTTGCCTTTGAGAAGCACATAACCACGTATCACATCCTTTTTATCCTTGCGTAAATATAAGTCGTAGCCTTTGGCGACAAGCCTTTCTTGGTAGCCGTCCCATGACCACTTGTCAAGCTCGCGCAAGGCTTCCATGCAGTCGGCACTGACTTTCGGGATGTTGGTTTCATGGATGTGCTGTGCCGTAGTCCAGCCCCTTTGCCGGGCAATCATCTCCGCCGCCCGTTGTGCGCGTAAGTGTATGGCGTGGTCGTTGTTGATGTTCCCGTCCTCGTCCACACGGCTGACAATGGCATGAAGATGTGGTATGCCGCTGTCGGATTCCTCATGCAGCCAGACGGACGACTTGCTGCCCGATATGTTTGTCTGCTCGGAAATCACCTTGCCGTCCTTGTCGCGGATTTCCTGAATGTCGAAAGCGGCGGCGAAGTCCTGCCACAGTTGCCGCCAGTCATCCAAAGTGAAGTTTTCGGTATGCTCCATCGCCGGGCTTATCTCCATGCGAATGATATTGTTCTTGATGTTCGGATGGTTCATCGTGGCAAACTTCATTTCCGTAAAAATGCCTGTCGCGTCCATTCCCTGCGGCATGAAGTTGTCGCAGATACGGATTATCCTTTCGGGATGCTTCTTGTTCCTCGATTCACCAGACACATACAGCATTGCCCTAATGCCGTGGGCTACGGCCTTTGCCTTGGCTATCATGCTTAGTCCTCCTTTGCATTTTCGTTTGTTGTTCCTGCCGAATAGCTGTTGGCCGTCTGTGCGGACTGCAAGAAGTCGGTGACACGGTTCGTGACATATGCCACTTTCTCGTACCAGTCAAGCATGGTCGGCTGGTGCCGGAAAAGTTTTACCTTCTCATTGTCGCTCAAACCATGCAGGGCGTTGGCGAAGTTCACCATGTCCGTCCTGCAAGCCGCAAGCTGGCGCAAACCATCCAATTCCGCATCGGAAAGCCTCAATCTTGGCTTATAGCCGAGTGCCCTTGCACGGATGAAGTCGCTGCGGGTCATGCCGCATTGGTTGGCGGTGCTTTTGATTTGTGTAAGCTCCTGTTCCGTGACTTTGGTGACCACCACCTTGTCACGCCTTACAACAGGATTTTCCTGTTCGGATTGCTGCTTGGAAGTATCTTCTTCATATGCCATAAACAAAAGTTCTTAAAATGGAATAATACGGTATCTACAAAAGGGATGGTGCGAGCCTGCGAGCGGCAAGGACAACGGGCTGCCAGACCGTTGCGAGAGTGTCGTGGTAATACCGTCCGAAGGCGGTAATACCTCGGCATATCTCGCAACTCAACGCTGACGCTCCACGCCATTCATCCCTTACGTTAGCCATCGGAAAGCCTTATGTGTGCCGGATGATTTGCCGGATTGGAGAACAACTGGAAAGCGGGAAATCAGCCAGTCTGCCCGTTTGCCACCATTCAGAGCGGTTCTATTCTTTCCCTTTGTTTGTGGATGAACGGATTAGAAACTACGCTGCCATCCTTTGTCATCCATTGCAGGAGGCATGGAAAAGTCATCACGGACGCAACCCTTGAACGGGAGGTGTCTATGAGTTCCAGTCTTGCCAGTTCGTCCAACAGGCGGCGGATGCGCTTCCTGCCCATGCTCCATTGTGTTGAAAGCTGTTCTTCGGAATACTGCGCCTGACCGACTGACAGCGTGAGCGGTCTGTGGAAACCTTTGGCCGTACCGTCCGCAAGAGCCATCCTTGCCAAGAGGTCGCCAAACAATGTGAAGTTGCCGATTTTCCTGCCGTTGTCATCGGTTGTTGTTCCGTGCAACCATTGTAGTGCATTGCCCGAAAAGATGAACGCAAAAGTTTCAATCCCTTTCGGGTTCAAGAAACTGTATTTTTCCTTGTCCATAAAATTTTGTTTCTATAAGTGTGATATAAATGTGATGCTTCTGTTGTAAGAATGGAATGAAGCCGTACAAAAGTATGTACGGAATTGACTGTTAGTTTTTCGTTGTTCCCTGCACGGCTTCATCCTTTTGTGTAATGCGCAAGCGTAAAACTGTTTCGCTGATAAGCAACACCCGTTACTAAATGTGTTCCAATCCGAAATAAGGGAAAAAAGGAACGGGATGCAGCCATATCCATAGTGGATTTTCATCGGTCATTTGAATTTTCCAACCGCATACGGTTACTTTCCTGCGCCACTGATGCCTGTGCTATTGGGGAACGGTTGCCCCGGTGCTGGACGCTTGTCAAGTGAGGAAACGGCTCGGCTGATGTCTGCCGCATCCACGGCGATGGATAGCAACGACCTATTCACCGTTACTAATTGCCGCTTGTCGCAAAACTCCGCTACACGCTCCAATAGTTGAAACGCACGGTTCAACCGATGTGCCTGCGCATTGTCCGCAGTCATCCGTTCGTTGTCCTTTCCGCTGTTGAGATAACGGTTGAGCGCAAGGCGGTCATCCGATGAAATGTTTTCCGCGGTGGTTTTACCGTCTGCAATGGCAATGCCCACACGCAATGCGTCCGCCTCGTAAACACTCAGACTTTCTAAAAACGAGCGGATAGCTTGTACATCCTTTCCGCTTGCCTCACGTTTTCTGTTCTCGTTCTTTTTCTCGATGTGGATGGCCGAAGCTGCTCCGGTCTGTTCCATGTTCTTAGTCTGTTCCATTTTATTTTGATTTTAGTGTGAATAATAATGCTTTACTGCCTTTCGTTCATTTCCATAATCTTGGCGGCTGCTTCCTCCTTGATTTCTTCAACGGACATGGACTTTGCGCCGCGTACCCACTCAATGAGTTTCTTCTTCTCAAAAAAGATGAGTTTTCCGGACGGCTTGAAGTACGGCAGTTGGTTCAAGTGGGTCATCTTGTAAAGGGTGCTTTTGGCAATACCGAGAAAGGTTGCCGCTTCCTCTAAATTCAATATTTCCTTGGCCGCATAGCAAAGGTTCTCCAGTCTGTTCACCCGTTCTTGGAGTTCCGCAATCCTGCGCTCCTGTTCGAGGTTCATTTTTGAGTTTTTGTTTTCCGTCATAATCGTTGTATTTTATTGCCTTGTTAATCAATTTCGGTCGCAAATGTATATGGTTTGATTTGTAATTCAGCTAAAAAAGGACGATATAATTGCCTGCATTATAGCTCTTTAATGATTTGAAAATCAGCGAATTTCATACATTGTACAATATGACGCTTGTCGCATTGTCCGGCTACTGTTCCGTGTCACATTACTTAGGTAACATCCTGATTAGGCATACATTCAGATGCCACAAAAGCGGCAAAGAGCTTGTACACTTTCGATACGCATTGTCCAACGGCAAAGTAATCATAGTGTACAAATGCCGTTAAACAGATTTTAACAGGAATTTTACACCAAATCGAAGATGCAGAGTCCCGATATTTGATGTATCTATCTCAAAATGCCCAATTCCGCAGAAAGTATTGTCTGACAGCATATTTGTAGTAAATTTATGGGTTTATGCTTGGTATTCACGGGACAAAAGCGTACCTTTGTGTCGTGAAAGGGTATTCACGGCAAGGGATGTCCGGCAAAGAGCGTTCTTGATTTTATTTTCCTGTGGTTTTGTCCCGTTTTTGTCCCGTCAGGGATTTGTATCACGATACATGGTTTTGTAATATTGCTGAATATCAATGATTTGCAAATGACAGAAGCGAGAAAAATGCGCTAACCACCAGAACGGCCCCTGCGAACCCGTAAACGTCGCGTCCGTGAGGAACTCGTTCGTTTGAAAAATCACATCGTCAATCTCCTCCTCAAGAAGATTGATACCGAAATCAGTGAGTATATTTCCGTCTGCCATTTGCCGTCTGTCTTTTTAGTTTCACCTGTTTACACTCTCTTCACCGTCACCCCCGGAACTGCCGCCCGACTGTGAGCCACGCACCGCGAGACGCGATTCGTTCCAGCGGCTCATGGCTTCCCTGATGACGCTGCCTTTGTCCAAGGTACGGTCCGAGGTCGCGTTCAGCAGGTTGCTCGTCAGGGTGGCATTCTGCCGTTTGGCGAGATAGCTGACAAGAATCTCATTCTGCTGCACCACGTCGTCGTAGATTCGCAGATACTCTTTCTTCCGCTGCGCATTGGGCATATAGGCATCCCTGGTAGCATCAATGGCGCACTGGAAAACATGGTAGTATTCCGTCCAGCGTTCCCTGTCCTCCGGGGTGCCCCCGGCAGGAAGGATACGGTCGATGTTACGCTTCATCCTTTCCATCTGGCCGTTGATCTTGTCACCTTCGGCAAGCCAGGCGATATCAGCCTGTCGGTCCGCCACGTTCAGGGCCTCTATTTTCGCGCGGCTCACCAATGCCGAATCGATGGATTCGGCTTCGTCCGTCTGGTTATAGAGGTTGATGCCGGCTGTTGTGCGGAACCCCAGTTTGTTCTTTGCCGCTGCCGATTTCTTGTATTTGTTGTGTAATGCCCAGTAGTACAGTTCCGGCGTGAGGGAGCCCGCACCGGTTTCCATGACCGTAATCTGGTTCTGCTTCGGCGAGTCGTGGTTATAGGTCACATACTGCGCCTGTGCCGTTGCTGTTGCAATGATCGCAACCGTCATGAGCATGAGTTTTCTGTTCATCTTTTTTCCCTTTTATCGTTAGTAATCAAGCCTTCCGGAGTTGCGCCAACGTCCGAAGGCTCCTTCAATTATCTCCTGTTTGGTATGTTCACGGTATATCTTCGACTTCCAGTAGCCGATTCTTACCTGTATGTATCGCCAGGTCTCCATATAGGCCCGGTTCAGATGCCGTTCGATGTCGTCCAGAGACCTGTTCACGGCCTCCAGCACCATCAGCAGATCCGAAGTGGAGCAGGCCGCCGCTCCCGTGGCATACAGCGCCAGGTCGCTGACCGACTTGTAGAGTTGCTCCCCGTCATGGGCTATATCCCGTATGGCTTTCTCGTTGATGGTGATGAGCAGGGCGTCGGAGGGTTCGATGCGTCCGCGTTTCAGCACCTTCTCGTGAAATGCCTCCAGCATGGACTTGTAGTCCGCTATCCGGTCACTTACCGTATTGTAGGTGTTCTTTGCGTTCAATACCGTGCGTAACGACTGGTACATCACATCAATGACATCAAAGGCACGGGTGTACCGGTCAAGGTCGATATTCAGCTCCTTGTATTCGCCGACCTCCTTGCGGCTGTATTCGTGCAGCAGCTGGTTGCTGTACTCAAGGGTACTTCGGGCCAGCAACAAGCTACGCTGCTTCTTATGGTCATTGATATAGGCTTCAACGGACACCACGTCGAATGTCCATTGTGCTTTGACGACATCAGGCAGGAGTGCAAGCAGCACTATGGTTATCAGCAAGGCCCGTTTCATGGTCTTTCCTCCTTTCTCCCGCTTCGCAGGCTACGGGCGTTTTCCACCCAACGGTCATGGCATTCTTCCACGAGAGTGAGGCGTCGCCCTTCGTCCATATTCAGATCCGGAAGGACATCCTTCAGCACGTCGATGATGCTGCGCTTGTAATGCATCATCTTTTCCAGGGATACCAGGTCGGCGTATATCTGCGTAATCCGGGAATCCACTTCACGCGCGATTTCAAGACGGTCACTTGACCACAGCAGGTGGTACACCTCTCCGGTAGAGGTATCTTCCATCGGAGTGGTACGGGCATATTCCGTCGTGATCTTGCATGACGGATGCTCCCGGGCGATTTCCGCGATACGTTCATTCACGATCCGCTCTTTTTCTTCTTCCGGAAGGTCCGGGTCGAATGTCAGCACGTCGGCCACATACGTGTCGGTGTATTGCGAGGTCAGTTCCCAGCTGATCTGTACAATGGCACGGTGAATCTTGATGCCGAGGAAGTATTTCGGCTTGCGTGCTATGCTGATGGTTGCCTTGAAAGTTATCTCGCCGTCTATATTCGGCATGGTCGCCTTGCGGACGAACGTGTATCCGTTCCACGAACCGCCGTCCTGCCACGACAGACTGTAGGCCGTCTTGCAGTCCTGCATGATGGCCGGGATACGGTAGTAGTCGTCCGTCGGCACGTCATTGTCGTTTGCCGCTTCCTGCTTCGCATCCGCATATTCCTTCTGTTTCTTCTGCCACTCGGCCAGTTCTGCCTTCAACTCTCCGATACGCGTCAGGTTGGCGTTGTACTGCTGCCTGTAAACGGCAGCATCCTCTACACTGGCCTCGGATATTTTCTTCAGCAGCTCCTTGTTCTCATCCTCCAGTGCCTTGATCTGTGATTGAAGCATGGCTACCTGGTTGTCTGCCTCCCGTATCAGCTCATCCAATTCCGAAAAGTCAAGTTCATTTTCCGTCACGGAGGTCTGCATGGAGCAATCCTTGGTATGGGCATTGGGTGAACCGCCGCATTTCCTGCATTTGTACTGGGTCGAACCTTGGCCCAGGGTGGCCCCGTCCGAGCAGGTGACGCTGATGGTCACGCTCTCGCATCCTTTAAGTTTGGCGGCATCCGTTGCCTGATAGTAGTTCCGTGCGTCGGAAGCTATGTAATAGACATAGCCGTCCTCGTTCTCGTTGAATTCCGACAGACGGGCATTGAGCTGCGCCTTGAAGGTCTCCAGATCCATAGTGTAGGAATCGAATATCTCTTCATACACGATTTCCTCATGGTTCCAGCTTTTCTTGACATGTATCTCGTAGGCGTAAGCCTTCTTTGTCTGCTTGCCGCCGCGGCTGATGATGTAGGCGTTCTGCCAGTAGTTGATGCTGTAAGTGTTGCCGTCATTCTGGTTGTTGAGCTGCTGTACACGGTTTCTCGACCATCCGGCATATCGTTCCGAGTTGGAGAGAGCCTGTTCCCGCTGCGAGGCATTGGGATAAAAACCGGGGTCGCTCGTTTCGAAACGGGTCCACTCACCGCCGTTCAGGATGCTGTTGTCGTCCGTGGGCGGGTAATAGTCACACAATGACACGCTGCCTTGGTCACGTCTGGCGATGTACCAGCGCTGCGTGTAATAAGTCCCGGCTTCGTCGTCTATATAGTCACTGATCCAGCCGGCAAGGTCGTAATCCCCGAACTCGAACAGGCCGGCCACGTTGTCAGGACCGCCGATCTTGTCCAGCAGCAGGTTCCCGATACCTTGTTCCGCTTCCTCGAACAGACCGGAGTAATGGTCGTACAGGTTGGCAATCTCGCTGACCTTGCCCGAAAGCAGGTTATGGAACATACTTTCAGGCAGCAGGGCATCGCCGAGATTACTCGCACCGGCCGTTGCCAGACCGACCCCCAGATTGTAGAGATTGTCAAGGTCGCTTTGCAGGTTCTCCCGTGTAAAGCGGGCAGGAATCCGGGAAAAATCGTCCAGCATCCGCTGCCAGTCTATACCGCCCAGTTCCGAAAGTTTCAGCAAAGGCACGACCTCGCTGTTGATCTCCAGAAAAGCGATGTCCGAGAACGAAAGTGTACTGTTTGTCACAACGCTTTCGAACTGCATACACAGGCTCTTCGTCTCATCGCACACCTTCATCAGGTAGCTGCCCCAGTGGATCGCTGTCTGCGGGGAGTGAAGCATCTGCTTTGCCACCACCCAGATTTTCGGTATGATCTTGTCGGCCACCATGTGGTAGATGCGGCGGTAATAATAATTCTCTGTGCTGCTGCACCAGATACCGAGGTCCGAGAGGGCTTTGTGTTCCAGAAATTTGGAAGAGAAGATTCCGGCTGCCGCCACCTCCGCCGCCGTATAGTGCTTCAGGATGTCATCGACCTGCTCACGGTAGTAGCTTTCAGCCACGACCTCCGTACCGAACGCGGCTGCCATTGCCGCCACGGTACGTGCGTCATAGTTCACGCTGTAATACTGGGCGTGGACATGCTGCGTGAAGGCAAGCAGCAGAACTGCAAAAACAAGTGACAGTCGCTTCATCATGGATTTTTTTCGATTAAAATCAGACAACAGTTAAAGGCGTGTCATACCTCTCAATACACGTATCAGCGCATCGGCCTCAATTACGGCGGAGTTTGCAACCAGACGGTTGCGCACGAACATCTCCTTGGCAATCTCATATCTGCGCTGTTCCCACTTCGCCTCTTCTTCTTTATCTTCCGGTGTGGTATTTCCGATACCGGCATACTTATCCAACTCCTCGTTGAACATACCCAAACGGAGGTTGTATTTTTTCAACACATCTTCTATTTCATCAATGCTTTTTCCTCCAATTCCGCGCAACCTTACCAAATCCCTTCCGGGCCATTTGCACAAGTCACGGATAGTCTTGATATTGAACCCGCGACATACCTGTTGGATGCGTAAGCCATGTTTACTTCCGAAGTCAAGTGTATCTACACTCTGGTTAATGTCTATCTTTTCCATTGTCTGCAACTGATTATTTGATTCATGTTATTGTTTTGCTTTCAGGTTCAGTACCCGTCCGGCCTCGTTGACCTTCTGAGCGAATGTCAGGGACTTGCTGATGCCGCTGGCATCCCAGTCCCGGCAATAGGCTTCGATGGCTTCCTGATGGCTGCACCGGAGCTCCCTCTTGTAGAGTTTCAGGGCTTCCTTCTCGGCACGTTCGGTCGTGTAAGTCATGTAGCACTCATGCGGTTCTTCCACGCCATACACACCGCTTGTCGTTCCCCTTCGTATGAATACCTCCCGGAAGAACGAACGGCCGTCCTTGTTGTCCAGACGGTTGATCGTGAATATCTTCTTGCAGTCAACATCGGTGAGCCCGAGAATGGCCTTGATGGTGTCGAAACGCTCCTTGAACTTGCTCTGGTCAAGCAGCATCACCACGTCGCTGTTGTTGATGATGGCCTCTTTCACGATTTCACTGCCGATGATGTCCTGTATCTCCTGTGTCACAACGCCCACGCTGGCCCAGAACTTACGGGCAGTCTTGTACATGAACTTGATGTACTCGGCCATCAGCGGACTGGCAATGGCTTTCCAGGCTTCCTCGATGACAAGCACCTTGCGGTTCTTCTTGATTCGCATCTTCTGCAGGAACACGTCCATGATTATCAGCGTGACAAGCGGGAACAGCAGCGGATCATCCTTTATACTGTCAATCTCGAACACCACGAAGGTCTCGTCGAACAGCGAACTGTCCATGTTCTCGTTCAGGGTCTTTTCATGGTTGCCGCCCCTGTAGAAGTCCTTCATCATGTAGCGGTAAGTCGAGAGGTCTATGCCCGAAATGTGGTTCTCGTGACAGATGTCCGGAATACGCTGGACGGAGTATTCGTAAAATGAATTGAACGAGAGTTCTTCCACCTTCAACTCCTTGCGCCTGCGTTCCATTTCGTCTATCATGCACTCGATACGGCTGTTCCGTTCCTGCTCGCTTTCCTCACGGTTCCCGTCACGGTTGCGTTCGTCTATGGCGAGGCTTTTTCTCAGGTCTTCCCGCTGCATGGGCGTGAAGCCGTCGAAGCCGTTGAAATACGCATCGTAATAATCGGTGATTACATTTTCCACCAGACGGTCTTCCGTCTTCGTGACTGTTCCCTGCGTGCCCTTCCAGATCAGCAGGACAAGATTCTTCAGGAAGCCGGTCTTTTCCACGTTCATCTCTTCCTTGTGGATACGGAACGGGTTCATCGTGATGGGGCGTTCCTCCGTGTAGCTGATGTACTTGCCTCCCAGATACTCGCACAATCCCTCGTAGGAGTTTCCGGTATCGACCATTACGATGTCCGTACCCTGTTCGTGCAGCTGGCGCACAACAGAGTTCATGTGGAAGGATTTCCCGGAACCGCTCGGTCCGAGGGCAAAAAAGTTCGAGTTGTCCGTCAGCTTCTGTCTGCCTTCCTTGCCGGTGATGTCGATGGCGACAGGCACTCCCTGGCGGTCAGTGTAATAGACTTTCACCGGGGTGTCTTCGCTGTGCTGCACACGTTCCTTGTACATCAGGCACATCGCCGCGTCCGATAGGGTCAGGAACCGGTCATACTCTTCATCCAGGCTGTAGCAGTTGCCCGGGAACGAGCCGACGAACAGCTCCAGCTGGTTGTAGGCTCGTTTGGAGATATGGATTCCCATTCTACCGAAAGCGTTCTCCAGATGATTCGTACACTTCTGCAGGTCCGTATCGCCGGACACGGCCACTATAAGGTTGAAATGGCTGTACACGAGCTGCTTGCTCTCGCGGGCAATTACCTCCTGTACACGTTTTATGTCTTCGACCGCTGCCTGGTTGCTCGGGTTGGGAATGCTCGCGTGCCGGTTCTTCTTCTTGTCCAGCAGCGAAAGTTCACGCTTCTGGTTGGGAAGGAAGATGACCTGGTTATAGACCACTGTATCGGCATTCGGAATGCTGTCAATGGCCGAGACAAGATCCACGGGCATTTCCGTGTTGTTCACTTCTATATTGGTATAGGGTCTGATCATCGAAGGCAGCGAGATGCAGTCCACGTCCACGAGACTGTACACCTTGCAGCGCTTGTCACCCATCGAGACGCTCTCATCGTCCGACTTGAAGTTCGTCATCGAGATGATACGGTCCTTGAAGTTCATGGCGAAATACCGGTCCACGTAATCGCTTGCCTCGGATTTGTTCAGGAAACGCGCCTGCACTCCTCTGTCCCGCAACTGGTCCTGTACCTTCCGGATCTTGACAAGGAAATCACGCCATTTCTTGTTGTCGAACGAGAAAAGGCGGCTTTTCCTGGCTTCCTGCGTGATGGTCAGGTAACACATGCTGTCCGTGTACGCCCTTCCCTTGAAATACCGGAAATACGATTCAGAAAGGAACTCCTGTTTCCCGGTATCCTCGTTGACAAAACGCTTCCTCACGAAGATGTCCTGCTTGTGAATGGCATAACCTTCTCCCAAGGTCAGGGCAAGGGCGGAGAACAGATGCGTGAAATCGTAGTAGCTGTCTATGTTCGCCGAATACTTCTGTACCGGATTCTCGATCTTCAGCACGGCGGAGTATTCACCCGTCTTGGTGTACAGGACACCCACGCCTTCCGTGTCTTCCACCGAGAAATAGATGTCCTGGAAGATACGCTTGCGCTTTCCTCCGGTACCGAACGCATGGACGGATATGGCCATACCCGCGCATAAGGCAACGAAAATCAGGATAATGTATAGGGTCATTTCAATATTCGTTCAATTAAATAGGGGTAGGCCCGTATCTCATACGAACCTACCCGCGTTCAACATTCAATATAGCCACACATTGCTGTGATGGTTTAATTTTGTCAGACCTTACGCGAGTAGGCATAGACGAACACGCCTCGGCCCGTTCTCTTGCTGTGCAGACCTTTCCGCTGCTTGAAGATGATTAGCACGATGCCCACCGACAGAATGACTGTCAGCGCGGCCAGCCCGGCCACGAATCCGGCAAGGCAGTAAACGGCTATGAAGCCCGCGATGGCTCCGCCTGCCGTTCCTGCCGCCCAATAGATGTAGCGGCCCTGCAATCCCATCACTTCAAGAGGACGTTGCAGCCCCTTGAACAGCGGATAGTCCGGATAACGTGTTTCCTTGCTTTTCATCCCTCGGTACTTTTATGCGTCAATGCCGAAAAACAAAGGAAGAGCCTGTGCTGCTGCAATCAGGAAAAGACATGCACCAACCACCATCATGATCTTCTTCTTCACGTCCTGCTCCTCGTTGTTCATGGCGATATATACCGAGATTGCACCCACGATGGCCACAACGCCGGCAATGGCGTAGCACAATTTCACCATAATAGGCACATACTTGGCAATCTCCTCCGCGACAGTGGATAATGCGCTCGTACCGGCGGAATAGTCGCCTGCGGAGTTCTGCGCTTTCGCCACCATGCCGGACAGCAGCATGAAGGAGAACATCATTACTTTGGTAGGGATTCCGTTGACGAATCCGAATGCCTTGCGGCACAGTTGTTTGGTTTTCTGAAACATACGTTTACTTTTTTAGTGAATACTTTATTTGTCTGCGACCTGATACAAGTAAGGTTATATGCGGTAGCCGAAGAAAACCGGGAAAACATAGAATGCCCCGATCAGGAACAGGCACGCACCTACAAGCGTCATTATCGACTTGGTGATGCCGTCCTCGCCCGTGTTCATCTTGATGTATATCTGACAGACGGACACGATGACGTAAACTCCGGCGATAGCGCAACAGATATACTGGACATAGAGCATCATCGTCACCACGAAGTCGTGCATCGTGGCCAACGCATCCGCTCCCCAGCTATAGTTCACGCTGCCGCTTTTGGCAAAAGACGTGTAGGGGAACGGGAGG
>ENA-OOYR01000319-OOYR01000319.1-human-gut-metagenome-genome-assembly--contig:-NODE-319-length-36703-cov-4.341901_pt1 | contig 36703 bp, 28 predicted proteins | sample MGYA00241701_ERZ501374 | MGnify/ENA primary metagenome ERZ501374 (study PRJEB25962, sample SAMEA2042655) | human gut metagenome | biome: human gut; feature: human-associated habitat; material: faeces...
TTGCCGAAGTAGAAGGTGTAGACCCAAGCCGTGTCCGAGACAGTATCCGCCGTGGATTAAAGCAGCTTGTAAAATATTTTTGATAAAATTTCATTTGATGCGCCTGTTTTTTGCCTTTTTTGTCAGTGTTAATAAGAAGGACAAGTTTTCCTCCTTCATCAGTACATTGACAATCGAATAGACAGCACAACAGGTACATAACCCATGTACGAGCGAATATGAAACGCCGCGAAGATGGAGCAGTCAGGGAGGTGATGAAAGAACTGCTTCGGAGCGATCTACGATTTCATAAAACGGATTGTGGCAGATTCGGCGCGATGACTGCATGGGGGCTTAAAGATACTTCCTCACGGCCCGCCAAAGACTTGGGGGGAACCCTGCGGCGCACGAGTAAAACGACGCCGCGGAGTTATGACAACCGCGCCAGCGGAGACCTGTTATGTTCCCATCGTCAGGGTTGCGTGGCAAATGTGACGAGAATTGAGTCATATTGAAATAGGAAGCGACTGCTCTTTTGGGTGGCCGCTTTCTATTCAAAATCAGATACCATGCGCTGGCAGTTTCGGCTGCCAGCGTATTCATGTGATTTTGAAAGCACGATGATAACCTTGACAGATTGGAGGGAATATAGTCTATGGAAAAGCTCATTACACGAAAAGAAGCTGCTGAAATCTTAGGAATCAGCATAGCAACGCTGGATGCCGCCCGTAACAACGGCTTGATCTCTTATGTGCAGTATGTTCAGAATGGCTGTGTGTATTTTACTGCGGCAGGTCTCCAGGAGTATATCGCAAAATGCACGCACAGAGCAAAACCAGTTGAGAGAAGCGCAACTTACCGTAAACCTCGAAGCGGAAGATCGTGAGCCGGTCCGTATCCTTGATGGAATCAGAGAGGTCTGATAAAACAAAGGTACAGCGCTGGAGATTATTCTTAGGAGGTGGAGGAATTGGCAAATAGAAAAATAATACTTCCTCAATATGGCACAGTTATGAAAAGAGGTGTCCTATATTATAGGACCAGAATCAAAGACGCGAATGGTAAGCTCGTAGCTATCTACGCAAAAACACCTGAAGAACTATATAACAAAGAAACGCTTGCGTTGGAACAGATTGAGAATGCTACTTTTCATCGGAAAACGCCCACAGTTGCAGAGTATTGTGAAAAGTGGCTGCTGATGCAGTCGGTTCATGTACGAGCTACTACTTTGACGGATTACACCTCAAAGGTTAGGCGGCATATTATAGCGGAATTGGGAGATAAACGGATGGGTGAGGTTAGCCTGGATGATATTCAGCTTGCCCTTGTTCCGGTTTCCAAGAAATCTGCATCGGTTTATAAATCTGTGGTAATCCTTTACAAATCTATCTTTCGCGCAGCGATGGAAAGCAGGATCATTGACCATAACCCAACGATTTATCTGACAACAAAAGGTGGCGGTGTTCCACAAGAGGATCGTCAGGCTTTGACAGATGAACAGGTGGAGCGCCTTTTGGATGCTATCCGAGATTTGCCGCCTTATGTCTTTGTCATGATTGGTTTATATGCAGGGCTACGCCGGGAAGAAATTCTTGCTCTGCAATGGGATTCAGTATATCTGGATACAGATACTCCATATCTGACGGTAAGACGGGCATGGCACACCGAACATAACAGACCGGTGATTTCGGATGAATTGAAAACCAAGGCTGCGGAGAGAAATATCCCCCTTCCTGTTTGCTTGGCTGAGTGTTTGAAAGCAGCAAAGGAAACTTCGACTTCGGAGTACGTGGTTTCAAACCGGGATGGCGAACCGCTGTCCTACACGCAGTTTAAGCGACTTTGGCAGTATATTGTTACGAGGACGGTCAAGGAGCGGAGCTATTATCGGTATGAAGATGGAAAAAGAGTAAAGCATACTGTCACACCTGTCTTGGGAGAAAAGGCTGCTCATAACGGAAAAGTGGTTTACAGTCTGGACTTTGAAGTAACACCCCATCAGCTGCGGCATACTTACATTACCAATCTCATTCATGCATCGGTAGATCCCAAAACGGTTCAATACCTGGCAGGCCATGAAAGCAGCAAGATTACCATGGACATTTATGCAAAGGTTAAGTACAACAGACCAGATGAGCTGGTCAGATCAATGAACTGTGCGTTTGCAAGCTGGGATGCAGCACAGTAATAACAAATAGGAAATGAAGCAGGAGCGAGGCAAGGATGTCTCGCTCTTTGTTTTACCTCAGCCGTATCTTTGATTAAATCGGGGCTTTCTGATAAAAAGAGAGTGTAGATACGGAGACTACACATTATCAAGAAAGGACGATCAAAGATGGCAAAAAAGAAAACACAGATCCCGAAGTACGGGACCATTACATTGAAAGGAATCCAGTATTACAGAACCAGGATTACGGATGCAGATGGCAAAGAGTTGAGTTTGTATGCCGCAACTTGTGAAGAATTGTATGAGAAGCAGTTAGAGGCCCGGAAGCAGGTGGAAGAAATTATCTTTCACCGGCAGCACCCGACAGTAGCCGAGTATGGCGAGAAGTGGCTGCTGATGCAGTCGGCAAAGGTGTCTGCGTCTACACTCAGAGGTTATACGAGGGATATGACAAACTATATCATCAAACCTCTGGGAGAGATGTATATGGAAGAAGTGACTGCTGACGATATTCGGCTGGCGCTTGTTCCATTGTCAAAGAAATCGGAAGGCTTATACAATAAGGTCAATATGCTACTCAAGTGCATTTTTTATGCGGCAGAGAGAAACCAAATTCTTGAACACAATCCCTGTGCGGGAATATCCGGTAAAGGCGGAAAACCGACAAAAAAGAAGGAGGCATTGACAGATCAGCAGGTAGCCGTGCTTCTGGATACAGTCAAGGGACTTCCTCCATATTTGTTTATTATGCTCGGTTTGTATTCCGGTCTGCGTCGGGAAGAAATTCTTGCACTGCAATGGGATTGTGTATTTCTGGACGAGGATACACCTTATCTATCGGTGAGGCGGGCATGGCGTACAGAGCATAACAGACCCGTGATTTCTACGGTGCTAAAGACTCCGGCGGCAAAAAGGGATATTCCGATACCGAAGTGTTTGGTGGATTGTCTGAGAGAAACGAAAGAAAATTCCATATCAGATTATGTGATTGCTGACAGCAAAGGGGAGCCGCTGGCTGCTTCGCAGTTTCAAAGAGTGTGGCAGTATGTCGTTGTCCGCTCCACTAAGCCCCGGAACTATTATAAGTATGTGAATGGGCAGAGCATCAAATACACGGTTACCCCAACGCTGGGCATGACCCAGAAAAATCAACCCAAAATCAGATATACGCTGGACTTTGATGTAACCCCGCATCAGCTGCGGCACACTTACATTACCAATCTTCTCTATGCTGGTGTTGATCCAAAGACCGTCCAATACCTTGCCGGACACGAAAACAGCAAAACAACTATGGACATCTATGCAAAAGTGAAGTACAATAAACCAGAGGAGTTGTTTGGGGTAGTAAATGGTGCGTTTCAGCAGGCTATTGCTGAATGAAAAAAGGCCGTTTTTTATGGTCCGCACACCGGATAACTGAGAGGCAGAAAGCCGGAAAAGCCCGGAGTATCAAGGGAAAACAGCTCAAAAACTCACGCAATACGGTCTCAAAGCAGCTCGTCGCGCTCCACAGTTTTCAAAGAGATAATTATCTCGAAAGAGACAATCGAATTATGTTTACAAACCCCGGAAAATCAAGGTTTTCCGGGGTTTTCTTATACCCAAACGGGTTGATATGTTTCAAAGTGAAGTTCCTTAAATCTTTGAAGCCGCAAAATGATGCAAGCTCTTTCTTTGATTTGGATTCTATGCAGAAAGCCAAAATTTGCGTAGACCACTTCCGCGGCGTTCCATGTATTTCATGCGGTGAAAATTCCTTTGCGATTTTTTGGTTGACAATGTCAAAATTACATAGTATCCCCACTCGCTTGAAACCTTGAAGCGTTCTGGCGCGGCGGAGATCGAGCAAGTGGCAGCTTCAGATACAGTGAAAAATATACTTTGCCTTGGGACGGAGATAAATGAGATTCTTGAAACACTCATTGTGCGTGGGCAGAAAAGCGGCGAGGTAAGAAAAGAAGTTGTTCCTGTGCTGACGGTCTATGTCCTCTCCACAAGCATTGATTCGCTGCTTGCGCTTGCCGAGACAAAGGGAAAATTCATTTGCGCGCAGAATGGTATGACAGAAGAGGAGTTCCTCGACTATGGTTTCCGACAGATAATCAACTCTATCCTTGAAGTACGAATATGATGAGGGTGCGACATGGATAAAATGTATCTTAGAGATGCAGTATTGGCAGCGCAATGAGAAAGTTATATGAAAAAACGCATAACGAACCACGCAGATTTCGCTTGAGATATTATGACGATTCAAGAGGTTAAGAGAGCGTAAAGATCATTGCAATCAGGAAAAGGTGAGGTGGTATAAATGGTTGAAAATATAGAAAAGAAATTAGTTAGAGGATTTTCCGTTATTTTGTCCGAAATGTAAATATACTTGTGTGATTTATTTTAGAAATAAAAAAATTGAAGAAATTAAAACGCCAGACGCTTAGACGCAGAGCAAGACCTGATAGATGAAGGTTTGCTCTGCGTTTTGTAATCAATACACTCAGCACGCCTGTAAATGACACAGGTCTTACCGTAGAAATGCAACTGCTTCATACGGGCACTGGAGCTGTTTCATGCAAATACGAAAGAAATGGAAGAAAAATAGGGGAAACATCAAACATGGAGGACAAAGGAATGAATAACGAAGTTAGTATTACTGCCCTGATGAGTTCATTTGGACGGGCGTTTCATGCAGAAAATGAAGATCATCCGGTTTTCGCGGATCATCTTGCAAAAGAGCTGATGACAGCAGAAGAATATGCCGCCGTTCTGACTGGCACAAAGCAATATGTTATGTTCGGCGCAGGTCTGGATACCTTCGCTTTTCGGGAAAAAGAATTCTTATCAAAACATAGGGTATTTGAAGTCGATCATCCCCTGACGCAGAAAGATAAAATAGAACGGATCACCCGTGCCGGTTGGACGATTCCTGATAATCTCACCTTTGTTCCTGCGGATTTTACGAAAGATAATGTAGCGGAACGTCTGATCGATGGGGGGTTGACGCATCTGTGAAAACATTTTTCTCATGGCTCGGCGTAACGTATTATCTTTCGACGGAAGCAATCAATACGATGTTGGCTGCACTTTCCGAACTTTGTGCGGATGGGAGTTCGCTTGTGTTTGATTATCCAGATGAGAATTTCTTTGATGCTTCCGAAAAGCGTGTGCAGAACACAATTATGATGGCAAAAGCAGGTGACGAGCCAATGCAATCAGCCTTTTCCTATAGCGAGATTGAAAAACTCCTGGAGAAACATGGCTTTCTGCTTTATGAGTTGTTGACACCGGATGATATTCAAAGGGATATTATCGACAAGGCAGGGACGGATATGAAAGCCTTTGAGCATGTTAATTACTGTCTTGCTGTCAGGAAAAACTAAAAAGGCTGTCACACAACCAGTCGGATCAGGTAACTTTTTTACAAGATAACAGGATTGGGAAATTGCCCTCCGAAAAAAGATTGTCTAAAATATAACAAACGAGACAGGAAATGTTTCAATAAAGGAGGAAAAAGCAGCATGGCAGAAGTAAACGCTGTGGAAAAGCAGCCTGTTACCCAAGAGTACCTGAAAAAAATGGACGCCTATTGGCGTGCGGCAAACTATCTTGGAGCAGCACAGTTATATTTACTGGACAACCCGTTATTACGCGAGCCGTTGACGATGGATCATATAAAGAAAAAGATCGTCGGACACTGGGGAACCGTTCCGGGACAGAACTTTGTATACGTTCATTTAAACCGTGTCATCAAAAAATATGATCAGGATATGATCTTAATTTCCGGTCCTGGCCACGGTGGAAACTTTTTTGTGGCAAATACATATTTAGAGGGAACTTACAGCGAGGTATATCCGAACATCGGAGAGGATATGGACGGACTGAAAAAACTGTGTAAACAGTTTTCTTTCCCGGGAGGTATCTCAAGCCATGTTGCACCGGAAACTCCTGGTTCCATCAACGAGGGCGGTGAGCTTGGATATTCACTGGCACACTCTTTTGGTGCGGTATTTGACAACCCGGATCTGGTTGCAGCATGTATCGTCGGAGACGGTGAGTCCGAGACTGGACCGCTTGCAACTTCCTGGCAGTGCAACAAATTTTTAAACCCGAAAACAGACGGTGCGGTTTTACCGATCCTGCATCTGAACGGATATAAGATCAGCAACCCGACCATCTTAGCACGTATTTCCCGTGAAGAATTAGAGCATTTCTTCGACGGATGCGGCTGGAAACCGTATTTCGTGGAGGGCGATGAGCCGATGGATATGCACAGCAAGATGGCGGCTGCCTTAGATCAGGCGATGGATGAGATCAAGGCGATCCAGAAAAATGCGAGAGAAAATGATGATCTGACCAGACCGAAATGGCCGATGATCGTACTCCGCACCCCGAAGGGCTGGACAGGACCAAAGGTAGTGGATGGCAATCAGATCGAAGGCTCTTTCCGTGCACATCAGGTTCCGATCATGATGGACAAACCGGAACATCTTCAGATGTTAAAAGACTGGCTGTTAAGTTATCATCCGGAGGAGCTGTTTGATGAGGACGGAAAACTGATTCCGGAATTAAAGGCATTAGCACCGACCGGCGACCGCAGGATTGGATCAAACCCGCATGCAAACGGGGGTAAATTACTGCGCGATCTGCGTCTGCCTGATTTTAAAGATTATGCTGTGGATGTTCCAAAGCCGGGTGCTGTGGAAGCGCAGGATATGATCGAACTTGGCGGATTTGTCAGAGATATTTTCGAGTTAAATGAAGATGCAAAGAACTTCCGTATTTTCGGACCGGATGAGACGATGTCAAACCGTCTTGGAAAAGTATTTGAGGCAACGAACCGTGACTGGAACGGTGAGGCTTATGATACGGATGAATTCCTTGCACATGACGGACGTGTCATGGACTCTATGTTGAGTGAGCATATGTGTGAGGGATGGTTAGAGGGATATCTGTTAACCGGACGTCATGGATTCTTTGCAAGTTATGAGGCATTTATCCGTGTGGTTGATTCCATGTGTGCACAGCATGCAAAATGGTTAAAGGTTTGCAACCAGCTTCCGTGGAGACAGTCCATTGCATCCTTGAACCTGATTTTAAGCTCGAATGTATGGCAGCAGGATCACAATGGATTTACACATCAGGATCCGGGGTTCTTAGACCACATTGCAAATAAAAAATCAGACGTGGTACGCCTTTATCTGCCGCCAGATGCAAACTGTTTATTATCCTGCTTCGATCACTGTATCCGCAGCCGCAACTATGTCAATGTGCTCGTGACATCCAAACATCCGAGACAGCAGTGGCTGACCATGGAGCAGGCAGTCAAACACTGTACACAGGGTATCGGCATCTGGGAGTGGGCAAGCAACGACCAGGGCGAAGAGCCGGATGTAGTTATGGCATGCTGCGGTGATACACCGACATTAGAGACATTGGCAGCCGTTACGATCTTAAGAGAGGCACTGCCGGAGATTAAGATCCGTGTGATCAACGTTGTCGATCTCATGAAATTAGAGCCGAACACGAAACATCCGCACGGACTCAGCGATGCAGAATACGATGCACTCTTTACCAAAGACAAACCGATCATTTTTGCATTCCACGGTTATCACACACTGATCCATGAGCTGACCTACCGCAGAACCAACCGCAACATCCACGTTTACGGTTATCAGGAGGAAGGTACGATTACAACACCGTTTGATATGCGTGTACAAAACGAAATCGACCGTTTCCACTTAGTAAAGAACGTCATCAAATATCTGCCACAGCTTGGAAACAGAGGATCTTATCTGGTACAGCAGATGAACGACAAACTCGTAGAGCACAAACAGTACATCCACGAGTACGGTCAGGATCTGCCTGAGGTAAGAGACTGGAAATGGAATCTGTAAGATAAATCTGAAAAAATAGTTACATCTTTTTGCGGAACTGTGCCGGCGTAAGCTGGTGCCGTTCCGTAAATATTTTATAGAAATAACCTTTGTTGTGGTAACCGACCGCTTCCGTGATCTGGTCGATCGTGGCATCGGTCGTAAGAAGCAGCGTTTCAGCGCGGCGCAGGCGCAGAAGCTGTAAGTATTCCGTATAGGTAAGCCCGGTCTGTGTTTTTATGAGACGGTTAAAATAATCTTCCTGAAAATGAAATTCCTCAGAAAGTCCTGTAATGGAAATCTGGGTCAGATGATTTTCCATATAATCTGTGATCTCTTCAAATAAAATCCAGTTCATCTGTTTTCGCAGTTGTTTTGACAGCGAAAATTCATAATTTGTTCCAAGAATCCTGAAAATACGCAGCAGTAATCCCTGACAGATCAAAGGGGAGGCAACATCATGCTGTTTTAACTCGGACAGCAGCTGATAAAGCGCCTGTTCCATTTTTTCCATACCCTCCGGCTGTGGACGGAAATGCAGATACTGCTGCAGATTTTTCTGCTCTAATAATGCCATATTTAAAAAAGAAGCAATTCTTCCGGAAGTGCTCAGATGTTTCATGATATCATTAAAAATAGCATTTGTGATACCGAGAAATAAGATCGTGGAAGAACCACTGTCTAAGATTTCCTGATGTTCACAGTTGCGGTCGATCAGGCAGAGTTCCCCCTTGTGGAAAGTAAATTCATTGCCGAGGATCTTCTGACGGTATTCGCCGTCCACGATATAAAAAAGTTCGAGATATTCATGTGAGTGCATCTGGGTGCGCATGCCCGGTTCAAACCGTTTCTCGTAAGTAAAGGCGGTACCGGAGGGGATGATCGTGGCAGAAACAGTGTGAGGTTCGTGGATATCCCAGATCAGGCCAAACATGTGCTCTGATTCCGGAAGGGGATATGGTTTGACTTCGATATCGTGCTGCGAATACTCCGGACAGACAATGCGGAAACGCTGATAAATATCTGGTGATTCATAAGTTGTATTATCATAAAGAAGATGTCTGATATATTGTTTTAAGTCCATAATAACCTCATTTGAAAGCAGAAAAATGTGAAAGATTTTAAATATCTTTATCTTATCACAGTGCATTTTATGGCGCAATATGTCGAAAAGTATGAAAAAAATTTGTAATAAGTATTGTGTGTGTTTATTGAGAGGTGTACTATAATTATGCAAGTACATTCAAAAGCGAAAGGAAGAGGGATTTAGATGACAGGAGAACAATATGTAAGAGCAAATAAAAGAGTATATAATGTGGTAATAATCCTGCTGGCAGTGATGACGATTCTGTCTGTTATGGCATGTCTGGCGGAGTTTAAGATTACGATACTGCTTCAGACTGCAGCTGCAGTTGCGGGAATTATTGTTGTGAATACTTATGCAAAAAAGTTTTGGAATTCAAAAAAGGGTGGGGAAATCCTGCTTGGAACAGGAAGTGCTGTATATTGTGTATTTCTTTTACTGAATCAGAATAATTTTGTTTACGCATATGGAATCCCGCTCTTTGTTGCATGTGTTTTGTATTTAGATGTAAAGTTTGTATATTATGGTATTGGTGTAACTGCAGTAGGAAATATCATTCATATCATAGTGCAGGTTATTACAAAAAGAGCCGATGGGATAGAACTTTTTTTTAGTATTATCATTCTTGCAACAGTAGTTTATGCGGTATATGAAGCATCTATCCTCCTTACAAAATTTAGTGAAGAAAATCTGGAAATGCAGGCTGCAGCATCTGAAAAAATGCTGGCTACAGCGGAAAATCTGGTGAAACATTTTGATTCCGCAAAAGAAAAATTAGAGACATTAGAGGAAGTCATCAATAACAACAATGAATCTATTTCCAATATTGCCCAGAGCACGGGAAGTACTGCGGAGGCAATCCAGCAGCAGGCATTGATGTGTGAGGAAATCCATAAGAATACGGACAGTGCTGAAAAAGAAACCGAAGCGATGATTGATAAGGCAAATCATACGATGGAGAATGTGGCAGAGGGTGCGAGACTGGTAACAGGATTAAAAAATCAGGCTGACAATGTGGAGCAGGCAAGTAACCAGGCGGCAGAGTCCACCAAACAGGTCAGCAACCGTGTGGAGGAAGTAAAAGGAATTGTTGCGACTATCTTAAGTATCTCCAGCCAGACCAATCTTCTTGCATTGAATGCTTCTATTGAGGCAGCAAGAGCAGGTGAGGCAGGAAAAGGGTTTGCAGTCGTTGCGGAAGAAATCCGTCAGTTATCGGAGCAGACAAAAGATGCAACGAACCGGATTACGGATATCATTCAGGATCTGAATGAAGATGCACAACATGCGATGGACAGTATGGAACATTCTGCGGATTCAATCCGTGAACAGAACGAACTGATTGAGACAACAAAGAATAAATTTGAGACCATCAATGACGAAATGCAGTCACTGGCAAGTGCAATCGGAGAGATCGAGGGAAGTATGCAGTCCATTTTAAACAGTACAGACACAATTTCCCAGAGTATATCGAATCTCTCTGCAACCGGTGAAGAAATAGCTGCTTCTTCCACAGAAGGACTTCAGACAGCAGAACATGCGGTAGAGGCAATGAAAAAGACCAAAGAGATCATTGATGCTACTTATCTGCTGGCACAGGATCTGGAGTCTTATGCAGAATAGATCAGACAGAAAATAACAGTGGGAGGCTGAAAAGTCAGGTAAAAATAAGTTACGGGTCACACTTGTGTGTGAACAGTAACAAAAATGCAAGGATCAGGAATAGAATGAATATTGCATATTGTGAAGATGAAAAGATCCAGTTAGAATATATGGAGCAACTGATCAGAAAGTGGGCAGACGAAGGGAATGACACTGTTACATATTTTGGCTATGGCAGTGCGAAGGAGCTGTTGTTTGAGCATCCGGACAGTTTCCCGTTCGATCTGCTCCTTTTGGATATTGATATGGACGGCATGGATGGCATGGCGCTCGCAAAGGAGATCCGGAAAAAAGATCAAAAACTTCCCATCGTTTTTTTGACGAACCGCAGTGAGTATGTGTTTGAAGGGTATGAGGTTGGCGCATTGCGCTATCTTTTAAAACCGGTGGAGGAGACAAAGTTGTTTTCTCTGCTGGATGAGATTTCTTATGCGCTTGGCAAAGAAAGGCGCTATCTGATCGAAAATGTGGGTGGGGAGACTGTAAAAATTCCGGTCGATACCATTTACAGTGTGGAGGCGAAAGGGCATTATATCCGTCTGCACACGAGCGCAGGTGATTATGAATACAAAAAGAATCTCTCGGAGATCGCGGAGGAGCTGGCAAAAGATCAGCCGGGACAGAAAACGGAATTTATCAGTACACACCGCAGCTTTTTAGTCAGTCTTGCTGCGGTGGAGCGCGTGCAGCGCACGGAGTGCATTCTTTGTGACGGCAGTAGTGTGCCGGTGAGCAGGAATGCTTATAAGAGTGTGAATGAAGCATTTATCCGTTATTATATGGAACATGGGGATATGTGTGAAAAATGAGAATACCGCTGATCACAAAATATTTAGAAGAGAAGAATATGGAGTACCAGAATGCCCTGCTTGAAAAGCAGGTGCAGGAGGTACAAAATATCTATCTTACCATGCGCGGCTGGCGGCATGATTATCACAATCACCTGCAGGCAATGAAAGCGTATGTCAAGATGGGAGAATATGACAGGTTAGAGGAATATTTAGGACTGCTGGAGCAGGACTTAGATCACGTCAATCAGCTGATTGAGACTGGAAATGTCAATTTGGATGCTATTTTAAATTCGAAAATATCCTTAGCACAGAAAAACGGAATTGAGATCGACTATCAGGCAAAATGTTCGGAAACACTTGCTGTCAGTGATATTGACCTCTGTGCTCTGATCGGAAACCTGTTAGACAATGCAGTGGAGTCCTGTGAGAAACTGACCACGGAAAAACCGTTTATCCGCCTTTATATCGGAGTACTCAAAAAACAGCTTTACATTTCGGTGTCGAACGCGACAAATGAGACAGTGCGCAAGATGGATTCGGAGTACATCAGTAAAAAACGGGGAAATCACGGGCATGGATTAAAACGGATCAATCTGGTGGTTGAAAAGTATGGCGGGTACATTAACAGACAGAATGAGCCGGGAGTGTTTGTGACGGAGATTATGCTGCCGCTGTAAAAGTTTGGGTAAAAGCCGGGGAGAAAAGGTGTGGCCGTCAGGTTGTGGTGGCAGACCGGTGTGTCAGCCACACCTTTTCATTCCAGCCTTTTGTATATTGGCGATACCGTTGGTGCACGGAAGATGACCTTCCGTGCACTTTTTGTGTGAAAGTTCAAAAAGCTGATAGAGTATAGACATAGAAGTGATATCACACCACCACCCCAAAACGAGAGGAGCCACACAACATGAACCAACCGAAAACTTACACCGCCGCATCCAACCAGCGCTACATCCTCCGCGAACTATGGCACTACGACAGATCCACCATCTTCTATGCTCTCGCCGAGATCATTACCCAGATCGGCAAAGGCTTCGGCACCATACTAATCCCATCCATGATCGTAGCGTTTTTAGAGCAGTACCAAAAAGGTATGATCACCCAGGCAACGCTGCCCGGAGTAGTCGCAAAACTGGTAACATTTTTTGTCGGATACAGCATCTGGTGCATCATAACCGGATATCTGAAACGGAGAAACCAGTTCCAGTATGTAAAATTCCGCTGCGGCACAATGATTGAATGCACCTATCAGAAATATATGTCACTCGACTATGTGCAGTGCGAGGACGAAAAAGTCCAGCAGCTTTTAAAGAAAGCGGGAGAGGCAGTCAGCGGAAACTACCGGGGCATCGAGGGTGTGCTTCATTACGACGTCGAACTCTTAAAGGAAGCCGGGGCATTGATCCTGTACGCATCCCTGATCTCCGGTGTATCGGCATGGCTGGTCGTGCTTTTGGTTATCATTTCACTGGTCCAGATCTTAAGCTATAAACTGGCAAATAATTACGAATTAAAACACCGTGATGCAAAGGCGAAACTTACAGTGACACAGGACTATCTGGACCGTCAGGCATATGCAGTGGAAAACGGAAAAGATATAAGGCTTTACCAGATGAAAGAATGGTTAAGCGGACATTACCGTGCTGCAAACAAAAAATACCAGGCACTGCTGGCAAAAGAAAAGGCATGTTATTTTGCGGATGATCTCTTTGGGCTGCTGCTGCAGCTTGGCAGGGATATGGTCTGTTACGGCTATCTGATCGGACAGCTGATGCAGGGAATGTCCATCGCACGTTTTGTGCTTTATATCGGGATCGTCAGTGGATTTTCCACCTATTTTTCGGAACTTACGATGATGATCAGCCAGATTTCATCCTGCTTAAAGCCGGTCGGACAGATGCAGGAATTTACAGAGTTAGAGAATGTATATCACCATGGCGAGGGAGTCCGGTTAAAGGATGAAAAGGAGGCAGTGGAAGTCGAATTTTCACATGTCAGTTTTTCCTATCCGGGCACAGACCATAAGATATTAGATGATGTGAGCTTTCGCATTAAAAAAGGCGGAAAGATGGCGTTAGTCGGCATCAACGGCGCCGGAAAATCAACGATTGTCAAACTGCTCTGCGGTTTTTATATGCCGGATGAGGGACACATTTACATTAACGGAACGGATCTTGCCACGATGGATCTTGATGTGTGGTACCGGTCGCTTGCAGCAGTCTTTCAGGATGCATTTACCTATTCCTTTTCCATTGCGGACAATGTAACATGCAGCATGGGAGAGGACTATGATGCGGAAAAATGCAGGGAGGCATTAAAGGATGCCGGCCTCTGGGAGAAAATACAAAAACTTCCACAGAAAGAGAACACATTTATCGGAAAAGAGGTAAGTGAGGATGGCATCCATCTTTCCGGCGGGGAGACACAGAAACTGATGCTTGCGCGTGCGCTCTATAAAGGATGTGCACTGTTGCTTTTGGATGAGCCGACCGCAGCATTAGATGCGATCGCAGAAAATGAGATGTATGAGAAATACAATGAAATGCTGACTGGAAAAACGGCACTGTTTATTTCACACCGTCTGGCATCGACGCGGTTCTGTGACCATATTTTATTCCTGAAAAACGGAAAGATCACAGAGGAGGGCACCCATGAGGAACTGATGCAGGAAAATGGCGGATATGCCGAAATGTTCCTGGTACAGAGCAGATATTACAAAGAGGAAGGGGCACAGTCACATGAAGAACATATGGCAGGAATTTAAAAGTTTTATAAAGATGATCAGCAAAGGGAAAAAAGATGTGGCTGTTGTCATGGCAGCCGGCGGATTTATGAAAGCAACCGTTCCGTTTCTGGTATTTTATTTTTCGGCACAGATTTTAAACAATGCGATCGAAGGGGATTATGAGGCATGTGTGAAAAGCGTGGCAGCACTTTTGCTGTCGCAGTTTGTCTGTGAACTGGTGAACCGGTTCTGCCAGAAACGGATCGAAGTACTCGGAGAGAGCTGCCAGCAGATCATAAGACAGCAGATGGCAGACAAGGCATTTGAACTGCAGTATGAAAAATTTGAAAAACAGGAAACGCTTGACGCATTAAGGCACGCAAAACTTACGGCAGGCGGAAGCGGGGACATCAAAGACCAGGTGGATACCTGTTACCAGATCTTTGTACAGTTTTTTTCCATGTGTTATTCGGTCGTATTTTTTCTTCTGCTGTTGCTGAAAATCGATGCCGAACAGAAAAAAACATTTTTTGTCTCCTATGGATCAACGCTGCTTTTGATTGGCTTATATGCAGTTGTTGTAATTGTGAATTTATATCTTGGAAAAATACTCAGCGCGAAACAGTATGAATTTATACATGCAAATGACCACAATAATGCACTGGGCGGCTATCTGGCCGGGATCATGACAGATGAAAGAAATAGCAAAGATATCAGACTTTATGACCTGTCAAAACTCTTTTTGGGGAAATTCAGACAGATGGTGGAGGGTTATAGTATTTATTTACAGATGGGAAAAGTAAATGGAAAATACAGGGGAATGATTGAGGGCATCAACCAGTTTGCAGCAGGCGCTGCATATCTGCTGGCAGGCATGAAAGCATTAAACGGGATGATCGATATTGGAAATGTCATCTTATATGCAGGTGTCATCTCACAGACAGTGAACTGTATTACGGAATTTGGTTCACAGGTCATTTCCTTTCAATTTTGTGCGGAATATTTAAGCGTTTTTGATAAATTTATACAAAGTCCGGCAATGGCTTACGATGGTACATTGCCGATCGAAAAGCGGGATGACGGACAATATGAATTTGAATTTCATGATGTAAGTTTTGCTTACCCGGACTGTGGGACACAGGTGTTAAGCCATGTCAGCTTAAAATTTAATATTGGGGAAAAAATGGCGTTAGTCGGACAAAACGGTGCAGGAAAAACGACATTGATCAAATTGCTCTGCCGTCTCTATGAGCCGACGGAGGGTACGATCACGTTAAACGGCATCGATATCTGGAAATATAACTATGAGGAATATACGAGAGCATTTTCCGTTGTCTTTCAGGACTTTGCAATGTTTTCCTTGCCGGTCGGCGAAAATATCGCTGCAAGCAGCAAAGTGGATGAAGAGAGGGCATGGGAGGTGTTAGAGGAAGTTGAGCTGGCAGAACGTGTGAGAAAGATGAAAGACAGTTTAAAGACACAGCTTTATAACAACAACGGTGCGGGCGTCGACGTCTCCGGCGGCGAGGCACAGCGGCTCGCAATCGCACGCGCACTCTATAAGGACGCGCCGTTTGTGATCTTAGACGAGCCGACCGCAGCTTTAGATCCGATCGCCGAGGCGCAGATCTATGAGAACTTTAATGAGATGGTACGCAATAAAACTGCAATTTATATTTCCCACCGCATGAGTAGCTGTAAATTCTGCGACCGGATTGTAGTGCTGGATGCCGGAAACATTGCTGAGATGGGAACGCATGACACATTGTTAGCGGAAAATGGAATCTACGCCAGACTTTATCAGACACAGGCACAGTATTACGCGTAAAAACCATTGAAAAAAATCTTAATATTTGCTTAAAATCCCTTATAAACTATATTCAGATGGAAAATTGTGCTACAATACCAATGATGGGCAGGTTTGGCAAAAACTGCCCAAAAGAGAAAAATAAGAGGATGGGAGGCAAAATGTTATGATAAAAAAGAGACTGGAATGGTTAAAGCGCGGTCTGTGTATCACATTAGCAGGCGCTATGATCATCTGTTCCGATACCATGGCATTTGCAGCAGATGCGGCAAACGGGCAGGTCGTGGAACAGACAGGAGAGACCGAAGTTTTGACGGATGAACAGTCAGATCAGACAAAAGAAGATGCGAAAAATGAAAAGGCTTCTGAAGTAACCGACAAAACAAAAGTTACGGAACAGGCAGAAACAGAGACTACCGGAACAACGGAGAAAGACAAAACAACCGAAGTGACGGAAACGACGGAAAACACGGAAACAACCGAAGTGACGGAAACAACGGAAAACACAGAAGCTACCGAAGTGACGGAGTCAACCGAAAAGACGGAAGAAACCGAAAAACCTGAGGGAACGGAAACTACTGAGGAGACAGAGACAAAAGCAACAGATGTAAGCAAGGTTATTCTGATTACAGATTCAGAGTATCAGGTTGTAAGCATAGATCAGAGTATCCCACTTCCTGATTATGTATTTTATCCAAACAGTGACACGGATAAAACAGCAGTCGAATGGACCGTGGATGATCTGAATGTTGCAGAGGTAGCCACAACAACAGATGCCAATGGCAAAGTCAGCGGAACCGTAAAGGCGAAAGCGGCAGGTGTGGCAGTGGTAAAACTTCAGGTAGTAGGAAAAACAGAAGTGAATGCCGCATTCCGTCTGATCGTAAGACCAACGAATGAACCGAAGAACTGTAAGGCAGATGCAACTTACAATTCAGTCAGCTTAAGCTGGTCACCTGTTGCAGACGCAAATGGTTATACCATCACACGAAAAGTGGAAGGCTCAGATACAGAGCAGACGATCGCACATGTGGATGGTACTGATACGGTGTCGTATAAAGATACGGCAGCACAGACCGGAATCAGCTATATTTATCATGTATATGCCTATACAAAATATACGAACAACGGACAGACGGATTATGCCAATACGGATGCCTATGCATCCGTAAAAGCAACACCACAGCTTGGAAAAGCAGCAATGACATCTGTTACAGCGGAAGGTTACAGCAGCCTGACACTAAAATGGGAAAAAGTGGATGGTGCAACCGGATATATTGTATATCGTTCCACAGATAAATCAAAAGTGGACACACAGCTCACGGATATCACGAACGGTGCAGTAAGTTATGTGGATGCCGCACTGACAGCCGGAACGACCTACTATTATAAAGTACAGCCATATCGTGTGGTAAACGGCAAAAAGGTTTTTGGTGATGCGTCGGGCATTCTCTCCGGCAAACCGCTTCCGTCAGCGACAAGATTGAACGCAGAATCAGCTGGATATAAAGAAGTAAAACTGGCATGGAGTGCCGTGGATGGTGTGACGGGTTATGAGGTTTACAGAAAAACATCATCATCCTCTTATAAAAAGATTGCAACTGTAACAAATGGAAAGACAAGTTACAACGATACAAAAGTGACAGCAGGTACAGCCTATACCTATAAAGTAAGAGCCTATAAAACGGTAAATGGAAGTCAGGTATATGGAGATTATTCCAACGAGGCATCGGCAACCCCTGCTTTAGAGGCACCACAGATTACAGTTAGAAATGCGTCTTACAACAGTGTGACGATCACATGGAATCAGATCAGCGGTGCACATGGCTATAAAGTATATCGTTCTACGAAAAAGGACAGCGGCTATAGAGCTGTTAAGACAGTCAATGATAAAACGACGATTACCTGTACAGATAAAAAATTGTCGGTAGGAACGAAGTATTATTATAAAGTCTGTGCATTCCGTACAGTCGGGGATAAGAATGTAGCAGGGAACTATTCGGATGTGCAGTCGATCAAGGCGGCACCGGAAGCAGTAACATTAAAATCAGAAGCAGCAGGTGCAACGGCGATCAAACTGACATGGAATAAAGTGAACATGCCATCCACAGGTGGCGGATATGCAGTATATCAGGTTGTAAACGGAGCAGATCAGCTGGTAAAAAGATGCAGTACAAAGAGTACTTCTTATACAGTGACAGGACTTACACCGGGTCAGAAATATACATTTAAAATCGTATCTTTTGCAAAAGATAAAAATGGCAAAAGGGCATATGGTGGAACTTCCAATGAACTTACTGCAACACCGAAACTTCTTCCGGTAACGATCGACACGATCAAATCCGGCAAATACAACAGCGTCGTATTGAGCTGGAATGTTACTTCCGCAGGGGATGAGGACGGATATATTGTTTACCGTGCAGCTTCTAAAAAAGGAAGTTATAAGCAGATCGGAACCGTAAAAAGAAAGAGCGGAGCCATGACCGGATCTTATACAGATAAAAACGTTAAGATCGGAAAGAAGTATTATTATAAAGTAGTAACTTACAAAAACATTTCGGGCGGTAAAATGCTCCGTTCCGCTTATTCAGGTGTAAAAGGCATTACAGCCGCACCGAGTATCACAACGGTTAAAGTGAAATCGGCAGGAAATGAAAGCCTGAAAGTTACATGGAAAAAGGTAAAAGCATCCAAAAACCGTTATGTAAAGGGATATGCGATCTACCGCAGCACTTCTGAAAATGGAAAATACAGAAAAATTAAGACGATCAATAAGGGAACAACAACTTCGTATGTGGATAAGGGACTTGTAACCGGTAATACCTATTATTATAAAGTTCGTACTTTCTGTACGTCCGGTGGAAAGAAAATCTACAGTGATTATTCCGATCCGGCATCCATGCAGGTACTTCCGGGAAAACCTTCCATCCAGGTAGTTGCAGCAAATTATAACACCATTACGGTCTCCTGGAAGAAAGTAGAAGGGTGTGATGGATATCGTGTATATCGTGCAACAGAGAAAGATGGAAAATATAAACCAGTCAAAACCTGTTCTTCCGTTAATACGCTTTCTTATAAGAACAGTAAGTTAAAGACAGGAAAGACCTATTATTATAAAGTAAGAGCTTATGTGAACAAAAATGGCAAAAAACTTTATGGTGACTATTCCGCAGTGAAACAGGCAACGCCGGTTCTTTCAAAACCAACCGGATTATATGCAGCCTCAATTGCTGAAAACCAGATCAAGCTGACATGGAATGCGGTGGATGGTGCAGAAACTTATACCGTATTGAGAAGTAACTCTGAGAACGGAAAATATAAGATTGCAACGGAACTTTGTACAACAAATTCTTTTATTGATTATACCGCTGTGACAGGAAAAACCTATTATTATAAGATTTATGCGGTTCGTGGAGAGTACGTCAGTGCAACAACGGATTGTGTAAGTGTTATATCGTCAGCACTTGAAGTGAGCACAACGAGTGTACTGATCAAGACAGGAACGAGTGTAAAAGTAACAGCAACTGCAAAACCATACGGTGTGGTATACTGGTCTTCTGCTAACTCTATGATCGCCGTTGTTTCCTCAGATGGAACAATCTATGGACTGAAGGCTGGAACAACGACCGTAAAGGCATCTGCAAACGGAATCACGAAAGAAATCACGGTAACGGTAAAAGACAAACTTGAGACAGAGAATAAGATCATAGATATTTCAAGTGATAACGGTACGGTAGATTTTAATGCGATCAAGGCAGCCGGATACGAATGTGTAATGCTTCGTATTTCCAAAGGAACAACAGCGGATGCGAAGTTCCAGACAAATTATAAGAATGCGAAAGCAGCAGGCCTTAAGGTTGGTGTATACTGCTACTCCCTGGCGCAGAACGCAGCGCAGGCAAAAGCTGAGGGTGATAAAGTATTAAATATTCTGAATGCACAGAAGTTAGACTATCCGGTTGTATATGTACTTGATGATATCTCATTATTGTACAATAATGTAACAGCAACACAGAGAATTGATTTTATCAATGCATTCAGGACAGAAATCATTGATGGTGGAAAACAGTATAAGTTTGCACTTGGTCTGAACCAGAAACTTTTACAGCAGTATCCGGGCAAATATGTGGATACAAGCAAGCTCACAGGAACAGATCTGTGGATTATCAATTATCGTGCAGAGAGTCTTGGAAGCGGTTACCAGGGTAAAGGTAATGTGGTAATGTGGAGATACACGAACCAAGGTACAGTAAATGGTGTAAATGGCAAGGTAAATATCAGTATCCGGTATAAGACTTATTAATGAGAGTACAGGATACAGACAGTAATCCGCAGGAATGAGGACAGCTATGAAAAGTTATGCAAAAAAAATCATGACAAGACTGGCAGCAGGGGCGATGGCGCTCCTGCTTGCTGTCGGTACGGCTGCAACAGATATGTCTGTGTATGCAGCAGAAACGAAAACACAGGAAGGCACGACGGAAAAGAAAAAGATCACAGGATTTGCAGATCTTTCGGACAACCCGAAAGAGATTCGTATGACAGGTAAAATCAGCCTGAACCGCCTGCTTGCCAAGATGCCGCAGAGCATTGATGTTTATCTGGATGGCGGCAAAGAGACAACGAGTATTCCGGTAACCTGGAGCTGTGTCGGAGACTATGACACGACGAATTATTTTGTCTATGAATTTGACCCGAAATGGGATACAGATCAGTATTCACTTGGAGCAGGACAAAAGGACAAAATCCCATACATCAATGTGGTGATCTCAGGGACAAGTCTCTATAAAGGTGCAGCCATTTCTCAGGATGAGAAAAAATCCAACGAAAAAAAAGTATATAAATTTGCGAAAAAAAAGCTCAAATTAAATACAGCAGCGGCCTGTGGTGTGCTTGCCAATATTGAGAGTGAATCTTCTTTTAACCCAACCATAAGCGTCATTGATACCAACGGCAAGATCAGTTATGGTATCTGTCAGTGGAATGCTTCGAGATTTGATGACCTGAGAAACTACTGCAGCAGCAATGGTTATGATTATACTTCCATCGACGGGCAGCTTAAGTTTTTAAAATACGAACTGGAACATTCCGAGAAATATGCATTTTCCAAAGTGAAAAATGTCGAAAACACTGCAGACGGAGCCTATACAGCCGGGTATAACTGGGCAAAATATTTTGAGCGCTGTAACAGTGTATATTTTGAAGGACGTGCGAAACGCGCAAGAGATGTCTACTGGACAAAATATAACGGTGACAGTCCGGATGATCCGGATAACCCGGATAACCCGGACGATCCGGTAACAAAGAAATATACCATCAAATATGTACTCTATGATGGGGAAAATAGCGATGCCAATCCATCGTCTTATAAGATCACAACAGAAACGATCACATTGAAAAAAGCAAAGAAAAAAGGTTATACATTTGAAGGATGGTATAAGGAGAGCAGCTTTAAAAACAGGATCACAACGATCCCGAAAGGATCAAAAGGCAACCTTACCATTTATGCAAAATGGAAAGCAAATAAATATACCGTTCGCTTTCATGGAAACAAGGCAACCAGCGGCAGTATGCAGGAGATGAAAAATCTCGAATATGATATGGATTATACCCTTAGAAAAAATAAATTTAAACGCAAGGGATATAAATTTGTCCGCTGGAACACAAAGGCAGATGGAAGTGGAAAGAAATACGGCAACAAGGAAGAAATCGAGAACCTTTCTGCAAAAAACGGTGCAGTTGTTGATCTGTATGCACAGTGGTCAAGGGATACTTACAAGATCACTTACAAAACGAACGGCGGAGAACTTGCGGATGGTACTGCAAAGAAATACAACGTAGATACCAGAACGTTCAAATTAAAAACACCGGTCAGATATGGCTATACATTTAAAGGCTGGTATAAAGACAAAAAATGCACCAGACGTGTCACACAGGTCAAAAAAGGTACAATTGGAAATCTGACCTTTTATGCAAAGTGGCAGATCAATAAATATAAAATCAAATACGATGGAAACGGCGCAACCAGCGGTTCCATGAAAGGTGTCTCTGTCTGCCAATATGGCAAGACCTATACGCTTACAAAAAATAAATTCAAGCGCACGGGTTATGTGTTTGAGGGCTGGAATACAAAGAAAAACGGCAAAGGTGATTTTTATGAAGACGGAGAGGATATCCGTAATATCACAGCGAAAAACGGTAAGACAGTCACACTGTATGCGCAGTGGAGCAAAAAGCAGTACACGATAAAATATGTACTTGACGGAGGAACCATTTCGTCTGAAAATCCGACCGGCTACTATTACGACACACCTACGATCCAGCTTGCAGCAGCTGCCAAAGAAGGATATACCTTTAAAGGATGGTATACGGATTCTGCATTTAAAAACAAGATCACGAAGATCAAAAAGGGAACCCGTAAAAATTACAAACTGTATGCAAAATGGAAGATCAATACTTACAATATCGTGTTTGACGGAAATGGAGCAACCAGTGGTTCGATGAAATCGATCAGTTCCTGCAAATACAATACAAGCTATAAACTCTCTGCAAATACATTCCAGAGAAATGGATATAAGTTTATCGGATGGAGTACCAAAGCGGATGGCAGCGATACTTTTTATGGAGATGGTGCAACAGTATCAAATCTTTCCCTTACAAATGGAGCAACAGTAAAACTATATGCACAGTGGGAAGCTTTGTAGGATGACAAAAATGAAATTTTATTTAGCACCGATGGAGGGACTTACCGGTTTTGTGTTCCGAAATGCATATCAGAAACATTTTGGAAATATAGATACCTATTTTACACCATTCATCAATAATAAAAAGATGAATTACAAAGAGATCAAAGACATTCTGCCGGAACATAATGAAGGGATGCATGTGGTTCCACAGATTCTGACGAATCGTGCAGAAGATTTTCTGGCAATCGCAAAAGAGTTAGGAAACTATGGTTACGAGAGCGTCAATTTAAATCTTGGGTGCCCGTCCGGGACGGTCGTGGCAAAGCACCGCGGCGCAGGATTTCTTGCGGTGCCGGAGAAACTGGATCATTTTTTAGAAGAGATCTTTGCGGAATGTCCGCTCCGGATCTCCGTCAAAACACGTGTCGGTGTCAATGATGCCGGGGAGTGGGAGCATCTTCTTTCCATCTATGAAAAATATCCGATGGAGGAACTGATCATTCATCCGCGTGTACAGAAGGACTTTTATAACAATACTCCGGATATGGAAGCGTTTTTATATGCGGTGGAAAACAGCAGACATACGCTATGTTACAACGGTGACATCTGCTCCGTGGAGGATTACCGGACATGGAGACAGCAGATGGAAGAGAAAAGGGAATGTGCTTTTATGCAGGAATCCGGGCATCAGACGGATCCGGAGGACACTGGCAGCCTGGTGTCCCATCTCATGCTTGGAAGAGGAGTTTTAAAAAATCCGGGTCTGATCGGAGAACTCACAGGACATGCGCCGATCACAAAGGATCAGTTTCATGCGTTTCATGATGACATATTAAAAGGATATCTGGATGTAATGTCAGGGGAGCGCAACACGCTGTTTCGTATGAAAGAGCTGTGGTTTTATTTTGCAAAATATTTTACAGAACCCGAAAAATATGTAAAGCAGATCAATAAGACACAGCATGTGGCGGAGTACCGTGTGATTGTTGATAATCTGTTCCGCGAGCAGGAATGGGAACAAAAATAAAAAGTAAAATATTTTATGAAAAAGTAAAATAAATAATTGTAAAATAAAAATGATTTTGCTATTGTAGAGTTAGATATCATACAGAAATGGAGGAGCCGTATGAGAAAACAAAGCAAAATCATTTTTTATGCAGGAATTGTATTGGGGTTTGCAGCAGTGCTTACGGGGACGGCACTGTCAGGGGGCAGAAAGATCCCGAAGGATTTTACAGTGAGTTATGAAGGAATCAAAACGGCGGATATTACGGCGGGCGTCAGTGTACATGATCCATCCGTGATAGAGGCGGATGGTACCTATTACATTTTCGGATCACATATGTCAGCGGCATCGTCTGAAGATCTGCGGAACTGGACATCGATCGGTGACGGATATACGCAGTCGAATCCGATCTTTGATGATCTGCTTGGAACAGAGCATGTATTTGATTATACGGGAAGCAGAGACTCTGTGATACCGACTGACGATGGGACTTATCATGTTTGGGCGCCGGACGTGGTTTACAACAGGGCACAGGACTTATATTACATGTATTTTTGTACGTCTTCGACCTGGAATGCATCGAATCTGTGTTATGTGGTTTCAGATAAACCGGAAGGACCGTATACATGGAAGGGAGCGCTCATCTATTCCGGATTTACAAAAGATACGATCGAGGCGACCGATGTGCTCGATTATGTGGACATCGACTATGCAAAAAAGAACTACATCATGGCGGGAAATAAATATAACTATGAGAAATATCCAAATGCGATCGATCCGACCGTTTTTTATGATGCGGACGGAAAAATGTGGATGGTCTACGGTTCATGGTCGGGTGGGATTTTTCTGTTAGAGATCGATGAGAAAACAGGCCTGGTCATCCACCCCAAAGAAGATGAAAAAAACGGTGTGGATCCGTATTTTGGCAAACGTCTGCTTGGCGGCGGACACAAATCGATCGAGGGACCTTACATTCTCTATGATGAGGAAAGCGGATATTATTATCTGTTTGTTTCCTATGGTTCCCTGACGAGAGAGGGCGGCTATCAGATGCGTGTGTTCCGCTCAAAAACGGTGGATGGAGAGTATGTCGATATGAATGGGGCATATCCGGGGATGTGGGATGACAATGCAGTTTATGGCTTAAAACTTTCCGGCAATTATTATCTGCCGGGTCTTAATAAGGCATATATGGCGACCGGGCACAATTCAGCTTTTGTGGATGAAGATGGAAAGAAATATATTGTATACCACACGCGCTTTGACAACGGACAGGAATATCACGAGCCGCGTGTACACCAGTATTTTCTGAATCAGGATGGATGGCCATGTATGCTTCCGTATGCGACAGACGGCGAGACGATCGCAGAAAGCGGTTATGACATTTCGGAAGTGGCGGGAACTTATTATGTGATCAACCAGGGAACTGCGATCAGTGCCAGGATTGCACAGCCGGTAAAACTGGTACTGATGGAGAATGGAAAAGTGTACGGCGAAAACTTAGAAGGCATCTGGAGTATGGAGCAGGGCACCTGTTATATGACGATCACATACGGGGAAAAAGAATATAACGGTGTATTCTGTCAGATGAAAGATGAAGCAGGCACGGATGTTATGACATTTTCTGCGGCAGGAGCAGATGAGAGTGTCTGGGGCGTTAAATATTTTGAGTAAAATGAAAGCAAAGACGTGAGAAACGGCAGACGGAGCATAAAATACTTGCAAAGAACTCTTTCCCATGGTAATGTGGTACGTATCTAAAGTTTTGGGAAAGGAACGGGTACAAATGTTAAAAGCGATTGATGATTTCGTCTGGGGAGTTCCACTGATCGTGTTGATCTTAGCGGTTGGTATCTTTCTTACGATCCGGCTGCGTGGACTTCAGATCACGAAACTGCCACTTGCCATAAAACATATGGTGGCAAATGAAAAAAACGGAGAACATGGGGAAGTTTCAAGTTTCGGTGCACTCTGCACAGCATTGTCTGCAACGATCGGAACAGGTAACATTGTCGGCGTGGCAACCGCACTTGTCGCCGGAGGACCGGGTGCACTGTTCTGGATGTGGATCGCAGCACTGCTTGGAACGGCGACGAAATATTCCGAGTGTCTGCTTGCAATTAAATACCGTGTTGTGGCAAAGGACGGTCATATCGTCGGAGGACCGTTTTATTACATCGAAAACGGAATGGGTGAAAAATGGAAATGGCTCGCAAAAATTTTTGCATTTTTCGGTGTCGGAGTAGGTTTACTTGGAATCGGAACTTTTACGCAGATCAACGGGATCACAAGTGCCGTGAACAATTTCTTTGATCCGCAGAATACATGGACGGTGGAACTGTTTGGCAGAACCTATTCCTGGACGGTTGTGATCGCAGGTATTATTCTGACACTGTGTGTGGCACTGGTTATCATTGGCGGTATTAAGCGTATTTCCACAGTAGCACAGGTTGTGGTACCTTTTATGGCACTGCTTTATGTCGTTGTGGTACTGATCATTCTTTTTACGCATCTTAGCGCAATTCCGGGAGCAATCGTAGAGATCGTGCAGAGTGCATTTGGACTTCGTGCGGCTGCAGGTGGAACCCTTGGATCGATCCTGATCGCCATGCAGATGGGAATTGCCCGCGGAATCTTTTCGAATGAGGCAGGACTTGGCAGTGCGCCGATCGCAGCGGCAGCGGCAAAGACAAATGAGCCGGTGACACAGGGACTTGTATCCATGCTGGGAACGATCATTGACACGGTGATCATCTGTACGATGACCGGACTTTCCATCGTGATCACAGGAGCCTGGGATATGGGATTAGAAGGTGTCTCTGTAACCACGAAAGCATTTCAGATAGGACTGCCATTCCCGGAGCAGGTGGCATCTTTTGTGTTAATGTTATGTCTTGTATTTTTCGCATTTACGACGATCCTTGGATGGAATTATTACAGTGAAAAATGTCTGGAATATCTGGTTGGGGACAAAAAGACTGTTTTAAAGGGATATCGCTGGCTGTATATCCTTGCAGTGTTTATAGGACCATTTATGACGGTATCTGCTGTATGGACGATCGCGGATATCTTTAACGGGCTGATGGCATTGCCGAACCTTGTTGCACTCGTTGCTTTGAGTGGGGTGGTAGTTGCAGAGACGAAGAAATACTTTGAAAAACAGAAATATTAGTGAGAAATAAAAAATGGCGGAGGCAGAGTGCTTCCGCTGTTTTTTTGCCTGGTGATGTAGTCTGCGTTTTTTGATTTTAGAAAAGTATATAATATTTTAGTATAATCTATACAAAACAAAAAATAAGGAGTATACTGTCATAAGAAAGAAACAGTACGAATGTCATCAGAGGGGAGGATACTGCATGTCAGATGAAAAATCTTTAAAGTACAATGAACCGTGGATTTTACAGCGTGCGGATCCATATGTTTACCGTCATACGGACGGCTCGTATTATTTTACGGCGTCGGTACCGGCGTATGACGGGATCGTATTGAGACGTGCCGGAACACTGGCGGAACTTTCCGGGGCAGAGGAAGTCATGGTCTGGAAGAAACATGAGTCCGGTCCGATGAGTTATCATATCTGGGCACCGGAGATCCACTATCTGTTTGGAAAATGGTATATTTATTTTGCGGGAGGCGAGGCGGAAGATATCTGGAAGATCCGTCCATATGTGTTAGAGTGCAGCGGGGACGATCCGCTGACGGATGAGTGGGTGGAACTTGGAAAGATGAAACGCGCAGCGGAGGATGAGTTTTCTTTTGAGGCATTTTCGCTGGATGCGACCGTCTTTGAAAATAAAGGTGAATATTATTATGTCTGGGCAGAAAAGGTCGGAGTCGGCAAAATGATTTCAAATCTCTACATTGCAAAGATGGAATCCGGCAATCAGTTAAAAACGGTGCAGGTACTTTTGACCACGCCGGATTACGACTGGGAGCGGAAAGGGTTCTGGGTCAACGAGGGACCTGCCGTGATCCATCATGACGGAAAAATGTTCTTAACATACTCGGCGAGCGAGACGGGTGTGGATTACTGTGTGGGAATGTTATCCATCGATGAGGATGCGGACATTTTAGATCCGCGTTTGTGGAAAAAAGAGCGTTATCCGGTATTAAAAACCTGTGAAAAACTGGGCATTTACGGACCGGGACACAATTCGTTTACCGTGGATGAAGATGGAAATGACGTCATGGTCTACCACGCGCGGACGGAGGCAGAAATTAACGGAGATCCGTTGTACAATCCGAACCGTCATGCGATGCTTATGAAGGTAAAATGGGATGAAGCCGGAAGACCGGTATTTTCCTATGAAAATAAATAAAAAAGGAGAGAAAACAATGGCAAAACTGATCATCAATGAGGAAAACAAAAAGAGTCGTATTGAGCCGGAAATCTATGGACATTTTTCGGAGCATCTGGGGAGATGTATTTATGAGGGAATTTACGTCGGCGAAAAATCGGAGATTCCGAATGTAAACGGCATGCGCACCGATGTTGTGGACGCATTAAAGGAATTAAAAGTTCCGGTACTGCGCTGGCCGGGTGGCTGCTTTGCGGACGAATATCACTGGATGGACGGAATCGGACCGAAGGAAAAGCGTAAAAAAATGATCAACACACACTGGGGTGGTGTTGTGGAAGATAACAGTTTCGGAACACATGAATATATGGAACTGTGCCGTCAGATCGGCTGTAAGACTTACGTTAACGGTAATCTTGGAAGCGGAACTGTCCGTGAGATGTCAGAGTGGGTGGAGTACATGACCTTTGAGGGCGTCTCCCCGATGGCAGATTTGAGAAAAGAAAACGGACATGAGGCGCCATGGAAAGTGGACTATTTTGGTGTCGGCAATGAAAACTGGGGATGCGGTGGAAATATGACGCCGGAATATTATGCAAATGAGTACCGCAGATACCAGACCTATGTGCGCAATTATCACCCGGACCGTCCGATCAAAAAGATCTGCTGTGGTGCAAATGTCGCAGACTACTATTGGACAAAAGGAGTGTTAAATACGGCATTTGACCATGCTGAGCAGTGGCACGGATTTATGGATGGTCTATCACTTCATTACTATGTACATCCGGAGGGCTGGGAGATCAAAGGAAGTTCTACGGACTTTGATGCGGATGTCTGGTATAAGACATTATCGAAGGCGCTTTATATGGAGACATTGATCGAACGCCACGGTGCGATTATGGATGAGTACGATCCGGATAAAAAAGTCGGTATGATCGTGGACGAGTGGGGCACCTGGTATACCTGCGAGCCGGGCACCAATCCGGGATTTTTGTATCAGCAGAATACGGTGCGTGATGCACTTGTTGCAGGTATCACCTTAAATATTTTTAACAAGCACAGTGACCGTGTCAAAATGGCTGCGTTAGCACAGATGGTAAATGTTTTACAGTCTGTACTTCTGACAGAGGGCGGCCAGATGATAAAGACACCGACCTACCATGTCATGCATATGTACCGCCACCATCAGGGCGCAGACCTGTTAGAGAGCACTTTGACCGGGGCAGGTGAGATCGGATCGGATGAGTGGAAAGTACCGAAGATCACAGAGTCCGTATCCATGGATAAAGACGGCGTGATCACTGTCACCATGAATAATCTGTCTGTGGAAGCATCGGAAAAGGTGGAGATCCAGCTTGCAAACCGCGGCTATCATGTAGTAGAGGCGAGAATCGTGACTGACTCCGATATGCATGCGCATAACACATTTGAGGCTCCGGATACCGTGACAGAAAAAGATTTTGCTGCCTATGAGGAGACGGAAAACGGCGTGAATGTCACAATGCCGGCAAACAGTGTGATCGAGCTGCGTCTTGCAAAATAAGAAAAAAACTGTCAGCAATGGCGGGAAAATTAGCTGCTGGTCACACCGGAAGTATGAAAAGTAACGAAAATTACAGGCGGAGATGACATATGGCACAGATCTGTAAAAAGTGTCTGCTGCGCGAAATGGCGGAAGCGGATGCAAAAATGATTGAGAAATATAAAGAGGCGATCAAAAAAGAAGATCAGGTATCAGAGAGCGAGTATGAGAGACGGCTTACTGTCTGCAAAACCTGTGAACTTTTAAACGCGGGAACCTGCGGTGCGTGCGGCTGCTATGTAGAGCTGCGCGCCGCGGCAGCCGTATCAAAATGCCCATATAAAAAATGGTGACAGTTCAGACGGACTGTTACCATTTTTTATTGCGGTAATATTACTTCATTTCCTCCACCGGGGCGTACCCGAGACTCACTTTGATATCCTGGCTGTAATTGCCAAAAGATTTTCCAAAGATCGTAAGTCCGCCGACGTGCCTGGCATCGTCCTCCACAGCCAGGCGGAAGCGGATGCTGCTGTGGCAGTTGAGATGGAAATCATCGATTTTAACGTCGGATATTTTGAGACCGTCGATATAGGTACCTTTTTGATTGATGACAAGTTGTTTTAGCAATCCGTACTGGTTCCAGTTTGCATACCACCAGTCCGGTGTCAACAGACCCTTCACATCGCCAAAATCGCCGGGGGAGGTCCAGTCACCAATATGAATATCATTTAAGTAAAAACTGATATCGGAAGGCCAGTCATTGTTGGTGCCTGGTGCTTCGGAACTAAGTTCTGCGGAAATTGTGATCTGTGTGATTTTTTTGGAAGCCGGGATAAAATTTGGAATGGCATATTCAACATAACCGCGTGTAAACCATAGAATATCAGCGTTATAGCGGTCTGGATGTTCAAAATACCGCGGATCATCCACTTCACCGATCAGGGCATCTGCAGAGGCAAGTCCGCAGGTCGGGCAGATCTGGTAATTTGTATAGTGACCGACTTTTAATTCTGTATGATAAACATTCTCGATTTCGGCAGGCTTTTCTAAATCGATCAGGATCTTATCCAGGTGGATGGAACAGATTTTCTGGTTGCCGTGAACAGCAGATTCACTGGATGTTGTGATCAGTCCGCAGTTCTCAAGTTTTTTGATATGGCTGGTTAAGGCACCGTTTGTAATATTTAAACGGGAGGCAAGTTCATTCATGCTCATATTGTCGTTTTCCAGCAAAATATTTAAAATTTCAATTCTCACATCAGAACCGAGTGCCTTAAAAAGTTCTAACCCTTCATTCAACGAAGTGATGTGTAACAAGGAAATCCTCTCCTTTCAAAATCTGTAAAAATCACAGAATGACACGTTCTAAACTGTAATCATTGCCTGAAAGTGTCAGGATTGCAAGACTTTTCGAATCTCCACGTCCGTCACTGGCACTGCCCGGATTAATATAAACTTTATTGAAACGTTTATAAAATGTATAGTGATGAGTATGACCAAAGATAAGAAAATCAGCATCTGTCAGGTCAAATGGAAGATCAAACTGATTATGAACCAGAAAAAAAGTCTTGCCGCCAATGCGGAACTGTAAAAATTCAGGAAGATTTTTTGCCCAGTCACCGCGGTCATTGTTGCCTCGGACCATATAAAGCGGAATGCCAAAGTTCCGGAAACAGTCATAATTTTTCTGCGTACAGAAATCGCCTGCATGGATCAGATAATCGCAGCCGTCTAAATGACGGTGCCACTCTTCACGGAAAATACCGTGTGTATCAGAAATAATGCCAATTTTCATAAAATTCTCCATTCTTGCGTGAAAAATGTTATTTTCATACTAATTTTCTCCATTAAGTAAAAAAATAATTAGATAAATTATATAGGAAAAAAGTATGGAAGTCTAGAAGAAAGAAAAATATTCATAAAAATACTTTTTTATTTTAAAGTAATGTAGTATACTGTTCGGGGGATCAATTAGTTAATTTTTTAACGGGAGAGGGAGAATGGAAAACTCGGTATTAGAGGAAAAGGTTTTTCATAAAGTTATGAAAAACGTACCGTTTGGTCTTGTTGTGAGCAGTGAGGGCAGAAAACGCAAGGTGTATTATGTGAATACGATGGCGTACCATATGCTCGGTTACACGCGGGAGGAATTTATTGAAAAAGTACAGGACGGCTGGAGCCGGTTTGTGGATATTGACTTAAGAATGGTCATGAGGGAGCATCATGAAGAGATTCTGACAGGGGAGTCATTTGAACTGACTGCTCAGACAGAGACGAAAGACGGAAATAAAAAGTGGCTGTCTTTTCGTGTGATGGTATCCATGGATGTTATATCCTCGCAGTTAAAACCGGTCAGTTATATTACGATCACGGATGTAACGGAGAAAGTGGAAAAAAACAGACGTTACGCGAGAGAAAGAGAATATTTACGGGATTGTGCAGCCAGAGATTCCATGACGAGACTGTTAAACCGTGGTACGATGGAAGATCGTATCAAAGAAGAACTGGAGTCAGTGGCAGAAGGACAAAATTATGCATACATTGCTATTGATCTGGATAATTTTAAGCAGGTCAATGATGTGTATGGCCACTGGGTTGGCGACCGCGTCATTATGAGTGTGTCTAATATTTTAAGGGAAGTCTACGGTAATCAGGTCAGCATTGGACGTATGGGCGGGGATGAATTCGCAGTATTTCTTCCGGATGTAAAAGACCGTATGTGGATACAGGGGCAGGCAGATGAAGTGCTGTACCGGCTGCGCAGACAAAAAGAAATGATCGGAATGGCGGAGGAGCCGACAGCAAGTATTGGCATCGCATTCGGCCCTGAGGATGGCACAAGCTTCCGTGAACTGTATCACAGAGCGGATGCAGCACTCTATCAGGTCAAAAAGGAAGAAAAAAACAGCATAGCAATTTACACAATGATATAAGCTTTTTTTTGGTACATTTTACCTATTGAAAAAATGAATCAAAAATTATAACATCTAATTGTTATATGACTGACGGAAAAAGTGGAAGAACCACATGAAGTATAACGTTTACAATGCCGACCGTCTGGGCGAGATAACCCGGACTGTCGGTTTCTTTTATTCTTAAAGATATTCTTCTTACAGGAATCCTTTTGTATGAAAAAAAGAACAGTTCCGGAAACGAAGCGGATATTGACAAGCAGTGATGGAACATGATATATTCACTGCGTTAGAGCCAACTAACAAAAGTTAGAAATAACTACCAATATTTTCCAGCAATACAAAAATATTGGGGGATCAGATCCGTTTTATACAGGTAAACCATAGTTTTCAGCAAACAGGAGGAAAAATAATGCAAAACGAATGGAGAGATTTTAATGGTGGAGCATGGGAGAATGAAGTAAACGTCAGAGACTTCATCCAGAGAAACTATAAGCCATATGATGGTGACAGCTCTTTCTTAGAGGGACCGACAGAGGACACCACAGCACTCTGGCAGGATGTACTTGAGCTTTCAAAACAGGAGAGAGAGGCCGGCGGCGTACTGGATATGGATACGAAGATCATTTCCACGATCACTTCCCATGGACCTGCGTACTTAGACAAAGATAAGGAGAAGATCGTAGGTTTCCAGACAGATAAACCATTCAAACGTTCCTTACAGCCTTATGGCGGTATCCGTATGGCAATTAAGGCATGTGAAGATAATGGGTATAAAGTAGACCCGGAAGTGGTAGAATATTTCACAACACACAGAAAGACACACAATGCGGGTGTGTTTGACGCTTATACACCGGAGATGAGAGCCTGCCGTTCCGCACATATCATCACCGGACTTCCGGATGCATACGGGCGCGGACGTATCATCGGCGACTACAGAAGACCTGCACTTTACGGTGTAGACCGTCTGATCGAAGATAAGCAGGAGCAGTTAGATTCCACACGCACCATCATGTATTCCGATGTTATCCGTGAGCGTGAGGAGTTATCCGAGCAGATCAGAGCCCTTAAAATGTTAAAAGAATTAGCAAAGATCTATGGATGCGATATTTCCAAACCGGCAACAAATGTTCTTGAGGCAGCACAGGCTGTATATTTTGCCTACCTTGCAGCAGTCAAAGAGCAGAACGGTGCGGCAATGAGTCTAGGACGTACCTCTACGTTCTTAGACATCTATGCAGAGCGCGACCTTCGTGAGGGTACATTCACGGAGAAAGAGATTCAGGAGATCATCGACCAGTTCATCATGAAACTGCGCTGCGTAAAATTTGCCCGTACACCGGAGTACAACAGTATTTTCGCCGGAGATCCTACCTGGGTAACAGAGTCTATCGGTGGAATCGGAGTAGATGGAAGACATATGGTAACCAAGATGTCTTACCGTTATTTAAATACCTTAAACAACATCGGAGCAGCACCGGAGCCAAACCTGACTGTTTTATGGTCCGTAAAACTTCCGGAGAACTTCAAAAAGTTCTGTGCAGAGATTTCCATCAAACATTCTGCGATCCAGTACGAAAATGATGACATCATGCGTGTGGTTCACGGCGATGACTACGGTATCGCATGCTGCGTATCTTCCATGAGAATCGGAAAAGAGATGCAGTTCTTCGGAGCCCGTGCAAACCTTGCAAAATGTTTACTCTATGCGATCAACGGTGGTGTGGATGAGATCAGCGGCAAACAGGTAGGACCGAAATATCGTCCGATCACTTCCGAGTATCTTGACTACGACGAGGTATGGGATAAATACAAAGACATGATGAAATGGCTTGCAAGTGTCTATGTCAATGCATTAAACATCATTCACTATATGCATGACAAATACTGCTACGAGAGAATGCAGATGGCATTACATGACAAACAGGTAAGACGTTGGTTTGCAACCGGTATTGCAGGATTTTCCGTAGTAGCAGATTCCCTTTCTGCCATTAAATATGCAAAAGTAAAACCGATCCGTGATGAGAACGGTATTACAGTAGACTTTGAGATTGAGGGAGATTTCCCGAAATATGGTAATGATGATGACCGTGTGGATGAGATCGCAAAAGAGGTTCTGCATACATTCATCAAATATGTAAAAGGAAACCACACTTACCGTGGAGGTATCGCAACAACTTCCATTCTTACCATCACATCCAACGTATCCTACGGTAAGAATACAGGAGCAACCCCAGATGGAAGAAAGAAAGGTGTTGCGTTTGCTCCGGGTGCAAATCCAATGCACGGACGTGATAAAAACGGTGCGGTTGCTTCCTTAGCTTCCGTTGCAAAAATGCCATTTATGGATGCGCAGGATGGTATTTCCAACACCTTTACCATCGTGCCGGATGCACTTGGAAAGACGGAGGAAAGCTCTGAAACAAACCTTGTGGCACTGCTTGACGGCTATGCAGAAAAAGGCGGTCACCACTTAAATGTAAACGTATTAAATAAGGAAACACTGCTTGATGCACAGAAGCATCCGGAGGAATATCCGCAGCTTACGATCCGTGTATCAGGTTATGCAGTAAACTTCATCAAACTGACAAAAGAGCAGCAGGATGAGGTAATTGCAAGAACTTTCCATGAATTGATGTAATAATAAGGAGATTATTATGGGCTATATTCATTCTCTGGAATCATTTGGTACCGTGGACGGTCCGGGGGTGCGTTTTGTCGTATTCTTCGAGGGCTGCCCGATGCGCTGCCAGTATTGCCACAACCCGGATACATGGGTGCTGACTGATGGAAAACAGATGGAGGCGGACGAGATCATCGACCGCTTCCTGCGCAATGCCTCGTTTTACCGGACTGGCGGAATTACCGCCACCGGTGGCGAGCCGATGCTTCAGATTGATTTTCTGACGGAACTGTTTGCGAAGGCAAAGGCACACGGAATCCATACCTGTTTAGATACGTCTGGTATTATGTTCCCGGGATTTCCGGAGGATGGAGAAGCCACATCAGATATCACACTGGAAAAAATAGACAGGCTTCTTGATGTCACAGATCTTGTAATGCTTGACATTAAGCATATCCGTGACGAGGATCACCGGAAACTGACCGGACATTCAAATAAGAATATTCTGGCATTTGCAAGATATTTAGATCAGAAGAAAAAGCCGGTGTGGATCCGTCATGTCGTTGTTCCCGGCATTACATTTGAGAAGGCAGAATTGACGGAACTCGGACACTTCCTAAAGACACTTTCCAATATGGAAAAATTGGAAGTACTGCCATATCATGCACTTGGCAAGGTCAAGTATGATAATCTTGGCATGGATTATGTGTTAAAAGATACACCGCAGCTTACCAAAGAGGAAGCAAAAAAAGCGGAACAGATGATAAGGGATGCAATGTCATAATGGCGAGTCATTATGACATTGCATCCCTTGTTAAATGTGTAATATTGATCGTGCCAGCGAATGATGCACATTTTTACAAGAATATTACAGGAAAATATAAATATTCTGAAAAATATATAAAAAATGATATATTGTATTGAAATATTTGTGGAAAGTGCTATAATAAAACCATGATATAAATCTGTATCAAATAAACGGCAAAGGGGTTGGACATCATGAGAATCAAGATTACAGGAAGAAACATTGAATTAACCGATGGTATCAAAGATGCAGTGGAGGACAAGTTAAACAAATTAGAGAAATACTTCACTCCGGACACAGATGTCTATGTAACACTGAGCGTAGAGAAGGAACGCCAGAAAGTGGAAGTTACGATTCCAATGAAAGGAAACTATATTCGTTCTGAACAGGTCAGCAATGATATGTATGTATCAATTGATCTGGTAGAAGAGGTTATTGAGCGTCAGTTAAAGAAATATAGAACGAAACTGGTTACGAAACAGCAGAGCGCAGCATCCGTTTTCAAACAGGATTTCCTGGATGCAGCATCAGACGATGATGAAGAGATCAAGATCATCCGTTCTAAGAAGTTCGATATGAAGCCGATGTATCCGGAAGATGCATGTGTACAGATGGAGTTATTAGGACATGACTTCTTTGTATTTATCAATGCTGAGACCGAAGATGTCAACGTTGTATACAAGAGAAAAGGCAACACATACGGATTGATCGAACCGGAATACTAAAATGGATCATTGCAGAATTGTGCTGTGAATACAAAGAACCCACC
>ENA-OOYR01000321-OOYR01000321.1-human-gut-metagenome-genome-assembly--contig:-NODE-321-length-36521-cov-2.296962_pt1 | contig 36521 bp, 53 predicted proteins | sample MGYA00241701_ERZ501374 | MGnify/ENA primary metagenome ERZ501374 (study PRJEB25962, sample SAMEA2042655) | human gut metagenome | biome: human gut; feature: human-associated habitat; material: faeces...
TTCGAGGTCGGCGGGGACATCCTGCCGGATGTGTGGTACGCGATCAAAAACGGAAAGGTGGTAAAAAGCGAATGAAAAGACGGCTGGTATTGCGGGAAACGCCGATAAAGACCAAAAAGAAAGGGAAAGTGGTTACCGTGCAGAACGTGGAGAACATCCTGATCCTGAACATGTACCGGGATAAGGATCTGACCTGCCGATACTGTATGAACACGGACACCGGAGAATATGAGACATGGGACGCAAAGACCGGGGAGTGGTCAGTGATGAAAGCCCACCGGGCAGCAGGCGGGCTGGACTGGTACGACAACGGACGATCCGTTGAGAAAACTTTAAAGTACGACCCGCCGGAATCCCGCGCCATGATTAAAAAGGCACTGGACGGGAAAACATGGAGGAACTGGACAGAGGGGCTTGTGCTAATCGACGATGTGGAAACAGACTACGGCAGGGATCAGAGGGAAAAGAAAGAGGAGCGCCGCATGGAGAGGGAACGCAGGCTACAGGAACGCGCCCCGAAGCCCCCGGAAGACTTCCGGGACTGGGCGTTAAAGGCAGCAGGCGGCGGGAAGCATTATCTTTTTTGGGACAAGGGGAAAAAACAATATGCCTGTACCGCCTGCGGGGGCAGGTCTGATGCCAAAAACGTGCCGGGAAAACACAATGACATGTCGGTGTGCCCTTCCTGCGGAGTGCAGGCGCAGGTCAAACGGCGGACAGGAAAGATCATGGAGCGCGGGAAGGTGTGCCTGATGCAGGATATGGGTGCAGACATGTCGGTGTGCAGGCATTTTGACATCAGGATGGAGTGGACAGCGGACGGGGAGCACGTCCACCTGTCGGAGGGCGTGCGGGTCATGCCGCTGCGAGGGCATAAAAAATACATATGCCAGATCCGGTATAACTGCTGGGGCAGGGATGATAAGGGCGTGTGCTTTGACAAAAGCAACCCAGCAAATCGTCGGATGGGGAAGTGTTACCTGTATCCACAGGGCATTCGAGAATGTCTTGTGGATACGGAATATGAGGACTGGACGGGAATCATGGAGTGGATGGCTGCCGCAGGGATCTGCGCGGACTATAACCGGATGATGGCATGCGCCGACAGACGGATGCACAGCGTGGTGGAGTATCTGGCAAAAGGCAGGTTTTACAGGCTGCTGGAAGAAACCACCGAGTGGATCAGCCTGTTTTTCTGTTCCTACAGCGGGACGCTGGACCTGGACGGGAAGACGGCGGAAGAGGTGCTGAGACTGGAGGACCGCCAGAAGATCAACCGCCTGCGGGATGCGGATGGCGGGGAAGCGATGCTGGAGTGGCTGCGCTGGTCAGAAGAGACAAAAGAGAAACTGCCGAAGGAAGCACTGGAATGGGTGCTGCAGGAAAAGGTATCGCCGGGGCAGATCCCCGGAGGAATGTCGCTGCTGAAATTTAAAAATTACATCATAAGGCAGCAGGCGGAATCCTACCCGGGAAAATCGATAAGAAGCGTTATTGAACAGCATCGGGACTATCTGAGTATGTGTCGGAGATTGGGGAAAGACCTATCTGATGAGATGGTAAGCCGGCCGCGCCAGTTAAAGCGCCGTCACGATGAGGCTGTGGAGGAGATCAGGCAGCAGGAGATTCTGGATAATATCGCACAGAACCGGGAAGCGTGGGAGAAAAAAGCGCAAGAGATGGCGGGCAAATACCCCGGCGCGGAAGATAATCTGGAAGTAGTCCGTAAGATCTACGAATACACCGGAGAAGAGTACATGGTGCTCGTCCCCCGCAGGCTGGTGGACATCGCGGTGGAAGGAAATGCGCTGCATCATTGCGCAGGCTCTTCGGACCGGTATTTTGAGCGGATCCGGAATCGGGAAACTTACGTGTTCTTCCTCCGGAAAACGTCCGCGCCGGACGTGCCGTATTACACGCTGGAGGTGGAGCCGGGCGGCACCATCCGACAGCACAGAACCTATCTGGATGAGGAGACGGGGATCGAGAATGTGCGGGGTTTTTTGCGTGAGTGGCAGAAGGTTATCAAAAAGCGCCTGACGGCATCCGAACGGGAGCTGGCAAAGATCAGCGCTGTAAAGCGGGAAGAAAACCTTCAGGAGCTGAGGGAAAAGAACAATACAAGAGTCCTGCAGGGGCTTATGGAAGATTTTATGGAGGCAGTGTGAAGTGGGAGAATTGATTGAATACGGGAAAAAGGCTCTGGAATATGGGAATTATGCGGATTTTAAGCAGACGATGGATACCGTGGTGGAGGAAGTCGAGGAAGGGTTTGTAAAGATCGGCTATCTTTTAAAGGTAGCGCGGGACACGGCGGTGCTGCAGGAATCCGGATATGCAACGGTCAATGAGTTTGCAGAGAGGGAGTATGGGTTGGACAAGTCGGCAGTATCAAGGTTTATCGCGATCAACGACCGGTTCGCAGAAGGCGGGTACGCACCGCGTCTGCAGGAACAGTACAGGGGCATGGGACGGGCAAAGCTGTCCATCATGCTGATGCTCCCGGAGTGGATCAACGAGGAGATCAGCCCGGACTATAGCAAATCTGATATTCAGGCGATCCGAGCGGAGGTGGCGGAAGAGGAAAAGACCACGGATCTCGAGATTTTGATGGAGGAGCGGGAAGACATCTACGACCGTCTGGAAAATGACCTCCAGCGGGTACTGTGGAAACTGGGGCAGGACATTCCGGCGCTGTACTGTAAGCTGTGGGAGACATACATGGGGACGGACAGCGTGGAGCAGCTGGCAAAAGAGGTCATGGAGATCATGGCGCCGGCAGGAGAAGGGATGCACAGCGCTCGTATCCACGGAGTTGGAAGGCTGATGCTGTCGCTCAAAGGTGCAGACAGAGATATGGTTTTGGTAAACGTGCGAAGCGGCGAGAAGCAGGGATATGGATGGGATGACATGGAGGCAGCGTTTGACCTGCTGATGGGCAGCGACAGCGCCGAAGAGAGCTGGGAAACCGTGTACGGCGCAGAAATGCCGGGAGTTGCACCGGTGCAACCGGAAAGCAGGAAAACGTCCCGCGTCAGCCCAGCGGTCACGGAAGAAAATAACCCGGCAGCAGGGCAGAACGGAACGAATCTGGAAGAAATTGAAACGGAATCCGAAGAAATTGAAACGGAATCCGAAGAAATTGAAACGGAAGTACCGGAAGAAATCGGGCCGGAGCGCCTGCCACGAGGGGAGCAGAAGAGGAACTCCGAAACCTGGAAAGAACCGGAGAAAAAGGAACCCCGCCACATAGAGCTGCCGCCGGAGGACGCAGTCTATACCTATCCGATGGGGACGAACATGATGACAGACATCCGGAAAGGACAGCGTTTTTTGATCCTACGCACTCATGACCCGTACCGGGTCGGAAATACAGTGCGACTGCAGCATCAGAAGGATGGGGAGCAGACCGGCGCAGAGATAGATATCAGGATAACGCACCTGATAAACGACCACGGTGGGCTGGTGCCAGGATATGTTGCGCTGCAGTTTGAGATCCTTCCAGCGCCGCCGGAAGAGATACCGGGACAGATGAGCATCGACCAGATGGGAAAAGAAACAGAAGAGGGCAGAAAGGATGAAGAAGAGAGTGAAAAAGAAGCTGACGCGGCAGCTGGAATTTACAGCGAAAGACCGGAAAGCGATACATAAGCGTGATAATGAAACCTGCGTCTTCTGCGCGGCCGGATATGAGCCGCCGGAAGACCCGGCCTACTGCCGGACGGCACTGCAGATCATGCATATCGTCCCGCGTTCTCAGCTGGGGATGGGAGTGGAGCAGAATGGAGTGCTTGGGTGCGTCTGGCACCATCAGATGCTCGATAACGGGAATCTTGATAACCGGAAGGAAATGATAAGGATGCTTGAAAAGCGGATGCGGCGGATGTATCCCGGATGGACGCGGGAAAAGGTCACATATCGGAAAGACAGCGTAAATGAAAAAAAGCATTTGTCTGCAGATTGGGGTGATGCCGGGAAAGAGATTGAAAAAGTACAGCCAGGCAGCAGGACGGTACCGCCGGAAGGATTTGTGTTTTGGGAAACAAAGGAGGAAGCGCAGGATGTTACCAGTAAAAAAATTGAAACCGGGAGATAAGATTATGATTCGAGAAGCATGGGCACAGAAGGATGAAAACCAAAAGACTGCGCCGCAACGCCGGGCAACAGTGATCAAACAATACCCGCACCATGTTCTCGTCGAGAACGCGAAGGGAACCAGATGTTGCATCACAAATGCGGAGATTTATGGGACGGAGAAGAGAAAAGGAGTACAGGAGGCAGCAGGGATGCGCGATAGCAGCGGGAAAGAAGTGGACGTAAAAGAAAGTAAGCGGCGCTTCCCTGCACTGGAATTTGGAAAGGAGCGGAGGAGATGAGGGGGACAGCATGTGCATACAAGATCTATAAGAGAGGGCGGTATATGGGAATATACCGGGCATCAGAAATTGAAACGCTCATAGGGCTGCCGAAAGCAAGGGTGAACCGCTATGCGCGGGAGCGGATGAAATGGCAGGGAATGTACCAGGTCGTGCTGGCAGGGGAGGCGAAACGCACATGAATCTGAAAGATGTGTTGGTCGTGATTCTGGCAGCAATCGTGACAGGAGCTTTACTTTGGACTTTATGCGGCAAAGCGGCGTGGTTTATCGGACACGATGATGGACAGGCGTATGAGAGGTACATGGAATCAATGATGGAAAACGGGATGTACCCGGATATCTACGGGTACGGATGGGGGCGATAATGAAAACATGGAAAGTGATACTGATTGTCACAGTTATGATGATATTGTATTTTATGCTTCTGTTCTGGTCAATCGCGAACTATGGGCTGGACGGCGGTGGGAACATGATGTTTATGAGATAGGAGATCTTGGAAAAAGATGGAACAAAAGGAAATGAGCAAGGCATATGCTGTAGATTTCGACGGGACGCTGTGTGAAAACAGGTGGCCGGAAATCGGGGAACCGAATCAGGAGCTGATCGGTTATCTGGTCGGACGCAGGCAGCAGGGAGATAAAGTAATCCTGTGGACCTGCCGGAGCGGGGAGCCGCTTCAGAAGGCAGTAGAGTGGTGTCAGGGACATGGTTTGAAATTTGACACCGTGAATGAAAATCTTCCGGAAAGAATTGAATTTTTCGGAGGGGACTGCCGGAAGGTGGGAGCAGATGTCTATATAGATGATAGAGCGTGGAATCCGATAACAGGTGGAGATATATCAAACATGGCAGCAGGCGAACGAGGAACCTGTGAAGGATTGGAGACAACGGAGGAACTTGCAGGGTGGAAAAAACAAATGATGAGGACATTTATGGGAGGCGGAAGCTTATGAAAAAGATAAGAGCAATAGCGGTTGCGATGGCAATGACAGTATTTTTAAGCGGGTGCTACGATTATGGAAGGGACATTACCATAATTTGTCCGGTAATAAATTATATGGCTGTGGACGGTGGAGCGATTGTTATATACGAGATGGACGGGGAACGCAGGGAGAAAAAATTTTTAGAAAAAGATGTTTACGCCTGCGATGAATCCAGCCGGATCATTGCGGTAGGGAAGGTGTACGAGGATGGATCGAGGTCGTTGAGGTTGTACCTGTACCTTAGCGAGGAGGATTATGTGCAGTACACGAAAGATAGGTTTGATTTTTAAGTAAGCAAATGGATGAGAAAGAAGGTGGCACCGATGGATAAAAACATCCTAAACGACTACATAGATGCATGTGCGCTGGTCCAGGAGACAGAACGGGACATCCGGGCATTAAAGAAAAAGCGCAAGACAATCATCCAGACGAATGTAAGCGGGAGCAATCCGGATTTCCCGTACCAGCCGCAGCATTTCAAGATCGAAGGGACGACATTTACCTATGCAGACGACAGTGCGCTTCGGTGGGACGAAGGCTTGCTGGAGCGCCGGAAAGCGAACGCAGAGAAGATTAAGCTGAACGTGGAAGAGTGGATGCTGACGATCCCGGCGCGGATGCAGCGGATCATCCGGTGGAAATTCCTCGAAGAGCTGACCTGGGAGGAGGTGGCTGTGAAGATGGGGAGGAAGGCAACGGGGGATAGTGTAAGAATGGAATTTACAAATTTCATGAAATAATTTCGTTTTTTTCGCTTTTTTCGGTTTTAAAATGTTATAGTATATACTGCAAGCAGTGAAAGAATTTACTTCCCCTGAAAATGATGATTTCTGCAGGATACCCAGTCAAACGGCTGGGTATTTTTGTATATCAACCATTGACATACGTATAAATACGTGTTACAATATAACCATGATAAGGAAAGGAGATACAAAAGATGCCAATGACACCAAAGGAAATGATAAGTTTCCTGCAAAAAGCTGGGTATGTTATTCTCAGCCAGAATGGTTCTCACGTTAAAATGAGAAATCAGGATAGCGGCAGAACCGTAGTCGTTCCTTATCACTCCAAAGACCTGAAAAAGGGATTGGAGCAGGCAATATTGAAACAGGCGGGGCTGAAATAGCCCTGCCACCTGAAATGGAGGTTATATATGGAAAGGTTATTTTATCCGGCAGTTTTTCATAAAGCGGAGGAAGGTGGGTTCTGGGTAAGCTTTCCGGATATTCCAGAGTGTATGACACAAGGGGATGACATGCAGGACGCGTATGAGATGGCAGTGGATGCGTTGGGATTGTCCTTAAGCACAATGGAAGATGCGGGAGAAGTTATTCCAGAAGCGTCTCCGCTGGATCGTGTGGATGCAGAGGATGGAACGCTTATCATTGTAGAATTTGATATGGCAGAATATCGCAGAAGACATTCTTCAAAAGCGGTAAAAAAGACATTAACAATTCCGGAGTGGCTGAACGAAGCTGCCGTGCGTGAAAACATCAATTTTTCACAGGTATTGCAGGAAGCCCTTATGAAAAAATTAAATGGATTACAGAAGCAGGCATAACAACCTGCTTCTTTCTTTTTCCCTAAAAATCTGGACCATTAGATCAGTGGCAGATCATCCGGCTCATAACCGGTCGGTCGCAGGTTCGATTCCTGCATGGTCCACTGGCCAACGTGCCAACATTGGTTTCTCCTTGATCCTCCTAGCGGAATGCTGTTAAGGGCTGTCAAAAGTCCGGAAGGATTTTATTTGTAAATGAATTGAGAGGTGGTGAGGTGAAAAGTGAGAAAGTAAGAGAACAGGCTTTTCGGGATTATCAGGAAGGAATGAAGTATAAGGAGATCGCTGAAAAGTATGGGGTAAGTCTTTCGACGGTCAAGTCCTGGGCGTCGAGATACTGGAAAAAAGGTTGCAACCTTGAAGAAAAAAAGTTGCAACCAAAAGGGAAAAAGGTTGCAACCAAAGAAAAGAGTAAAAGAGCCGTTGCGGAAGATGTTGGTCAAGTATTGGAAAATGCTGATTTAACAGATAAACAAAGGCTTTTCTGCTTATATTATGTTCGGTGCTTCAACGCTACAAAAGCATATAAGAAAGCATATGGCAGCAGCTATGATGTCGCAAATTCGGAAGGATACCGTCTCCTTGTAAATCCTTGTATCCGGGATGAGATTATGAAGCTGAAACAGAACCGTCTGAACCGCGAGCTTTTGGATGAGCATGATATTTTTCAGAAGTATATGGATATTGCATTTGCGGATATGACGGATTATGTTTCGTTTGGGCGTGAAACCGTTCCAGTAATGGGGGCGTTTGGGCCGATCACGGTGACGGATGAAAAGACGGGAGAAAAAATTCCGCTGACAAAAGAAATAAACGTGGTAAAATTCAGGGAATCAACGGATGTGGATGGGACGCTTATTGCCGAAGTCAAGCAAGGGAAAGATGGTGCAAGTGTGAAACTGATGGACCGGATGAAGGCAATGAATTGGCTGACGGATCATATGGATCTGGCAACGGAAGAGCAGCGCGCCCGGATCGCTGTCCTGAAAGCGAAGACAAATGTCGCAGAAGATGAGGATGCGGCAGCAGACGATGGTTTCCTTGCGGCACTGAATGGAACCGCAGGGGAGGACTGGTCGGATGAGGCAGATTAAGCGTTTTTTCCAATTCAAGCCGTTTTCGCAAAAGCAGCGAAAAATCCTGAATTGGTGGTGCCCGGATTCCCCGGTAAAGGGTTATGACGGGATCATTGCAGATGGCGCAATCAGATCCGGCAAGACAGTGAGCATGTCGCTGTCCTTTGCGATCTGGGCAATGGATACGTTTAACGGACAGAATTTTGCCATGTGTGGCAAGACGATCGGTTCATTCAGACGAAACGTTCTGTTTTGGTTGAAGCTGATGCTGAAAAGCCGCGGGTATCAGGTCTCAGATCACAGGGCGGATAACCTGGTGATTATCAGACGCGGGGCTGTGGAGAACTATTTTTATATTTTCGGCGGCAAGGATGAACGATCACAAGACCTGATTCAGGGCATTACGCTGGCGGGTGTTTTTTTTGATGAAGTGGCGTTAATGCCGGAAAGCTTTGTAAATCAGGCAACCGGACGCTGCTCTGTACAAGGGTCAAAATACTGGTTTAACTGTAACCCAGACGGTCCGTATCACTGGTTTAAAATAAACTGGATCAATAAATCGACCGGATATCTCGGCAGAGAGAAGACAGCGAAGGTCAGGGCGGAAGCCGCAGCAAAAGGGCTGGAAGCAGGGCTAAAAAATATCTTGTATGTCCACTTTACGATGGACGACAATTTGAGCCTGTCAGAAGAGATCAAAGCCAGGTACCGCAGTATGTACACCGGCGTGTTTTTCAAACGCTACATTTTAGGCTTGTGGGCAATGGCGGAAGGAATTATCTATGACATGTTTGACGCTGATAAGCATGTACAGAAGATAACAGATTTCTTCCGGTGTCTGAAAGACGACGGGCGATATGTAAGCTGCGACTATGGTACGCAAAACGCAACTGTTTTTTTACTATGGAACAAGGGCAACAACGGGAAATGGTACTGCGTTCGGGAATATTATTATTCCGGGCGTGCGAAAGGGAAACAGAAAACAGATGGAGAATATGCAGATGATTTTGAAAAGTGGCTGGATGGCGTCCCGATCAGAGCAGTGATTGTAGACCCGGCAGCCGCTTCTTTTATCGCGGAACTGAGGAAACGTGGATATCGTGTCCTGAAAGCAGACAACGATGTGGAGGATGGCATACGAGAGGTTGCCTCCATGCTTAACATGGGCTTGCTGGTATTTTGCGATACCTGCATCAATACGATCATGGAATTTGGATCCTACATCTGGGATGAAAAAGCAGCACAGCTGGGCGAGGACAGACCGGTAAAAGAAAATGACCACGCGATGGACGCAGTAAGATATTTTGTGTATACAATTCTGAGTAAGCGGACAGGGCGTGTGAAAAATAAAGCAAAATACGGCTTTAATTAAAGCGAGGTGATATGGATGTATAAGTTTACAATGCCCGCGGACAAGTGGGACGAAACAGCGCCGGACAAGCAGGCAATCCGGCTGTTGATTATGAAGCATCAGAAGTTTAGAGAGAAGCTTGCAAAAAAGAAAAGGTATTATGAAGGTGAGCATAAGATACTGGATGAAGCGGAGCGCAAAAATAAGCTGGTGTGTAACCATGCAAAGGACATTGCGGACACGGCATCCAGTTATTTTATTGGGAATCCGGTATCCTACAAGAGCAGTGCAGACATCGCTGCACTGACGGAGCCGCTGGAACTTGCCGGGGCAGATGAGGCGGACGGGGATAACGGTTTGGATTTGTCCATTTACGGACTTGCCTTTGAGTATATTTACGCAAAAGAGGGCGAAACCGACCTGATTATAAAGAATCTGTCCCCGGAAAATACCTTTATGGTATACGACGACAGCATCGAAGAAAATGAGCTGTTTGCGGTGTACTACTCCATTCGCAAGGACGACGGGCACGATACAAAAATTATATATGTCGCCACCGTCGTTACGAAGAATTTCCGCTATGTGCTGGACATCGAGGATATCGAAGGACCACAGGCGCTGCTGGAAGAGCCAGAACCGCACTACATGGACGAAGTGCCGATCGTTGCATACCAAAACAACAAGCTTGGCATTGGGGACTATGAGCTGCAGATCCCACTTATCGACGCGTACAACGCTCTGATGTCCGACCGTGTGACGGATAAAGAGCAGTTTGTAGATGCGATCCTTGCCCTGTATGGCTTTATGCTGGGGGACGAAGAGGGAAAAGATGCAGACGGTAGGACAGCGCCGCAGCGGTTAAAAGAAGATAAGCTGCTGGAAATGCCTGCAGATGCGAGGGCGGAATACATCACGCGGACGTTTGACGAATCCGGTGTTGAGATCTTGAAAAAGGCAATCGAGCAGGACATCCACAAATTTTCCCATATTCCGTGCATGTCCGATGAATCGTTTGGCGGCAATGTGTCGGGCGTAGCGATGGAGTTTAAGCTCCTGGGGATGGAAAACATTACGAAGATTAAAACGAGGTATTACCGCAAGGGGCTGCGTAAGCGGCTCCGTATTTTTGCCAATTTCCTCTCAAAAAAGGGGATTGCGGTAGATATTACAGGTATTACGCCGACCTTTACCCGCGCAATGCCGAAGAACCTGCTGGAAATTAGCCAGATCGTAAGTAACCTGTGGGGTAAGGTAAGCCGGAAAACGTTGCTGTCTCAGGTTCCTTTTGTGAATGATGTGGACGAAGAGCTGGAAGCTGTGGAAAAAGAAGAGCAGGAGAATCTGGAAAAGCAGCAAGCCATGTTTGGACTGGGCAGCAATACGCCGCCGGACACACCGTCAAAGGATGATGTAGATGAGTGATTACTGGGAACGTCGGAAAGCGCAGCAGATGTTTGAGTATATGGCTGGAGCGGAAGAGCGGGCGGGTAGCATCGCAAAGCTGTATCTGCAGGCATCCCGGTATTTTGCCGGGAAGATGGATACAATATTTGAACGGTACCGGAAGCAGAACGGTCTAAGCGAAGCGGATGCAAGACGGCTTCTGAACCAGATCAGAACGCCGGGAGATATCGACGAATTAAAACAGCTGTTGAGGCAGGCGACAGAAGACGGGGACAGCGAAAAGCGCAAACAGCTCCTTACGGAGTTGGAAGCCCCGGCATACCGGGCGAGACTGGAACGGCTGCAGCGGATGTATGGCAATCTGGATCAGGTCATGCAGAACATCTATAAACAAGAGCAGATCGAGCACGAAGCGTGGTATTTAGAGCTGGCAGCAGATGCCTATTATCATTCCGTGTACGATCTGCAAAAACAGACCGGTCTTGCCTATTCCTTTGGGTATATCTCCCAGAAGATGATAGAGCGTGTTATTAACAGCCGGTGGAGCGGTGCAAACTACTCCGAGCGAATATGGGGCAACACCCGGAAGCTTGCTGACGACCTGAAACAGGAATTACTGTTAAGCCTGGTAACGGGAAGGACAGACCGGGAAGCGGCAGAGGTATTTGCGCAGCGCTTTGCTGTGGGCGCAAGCTATGCAAGACGACTGATCCGGACAGAATCCTGTTATCTATGTACCCAGATGGACATGTTAAGCTATGAGGACTCCGAAATTGAGTATTATCGGTATCTGGCAACGCTGGATTTACGGACATCAAAAATCTGCCGGGAGCTGGACGGCAAAGTATTCAGGGTTGCGGATCAGCAGACAGGCGTAAACGCTCCGCCGATGCATCCGTGGTGCAGGTCAACTACTACAGCGGCACTGAGCGACGAAGATTTAGCCCGGCTTACCCGCAGGGCAATCGATCCGGTGCCCGGAAAAGAAATCCATGTGCCTGCCGGCATGACATACGATCAATGGTATCAGACCTATGTAGTCGGAAATCCGGAAGCGGAGCTGAATGAAAAGAAGATCAGAAACCGATATTCTGACCGGAAGCAGCTCGAACGGTATCGGGCAATCATCGGCGACGACATACCGAAAAATCTGGATGAATTCCAGAATTTGAAGTATAATGAACCTGAGAAATGGAAAGAGCTTAAATCCTTAAAGGCGTACCTGAAAAAACATCCGGGGAACACCCGGCAGGATTACGATGTCCAAACAGCGCTGAAAGAAGCCGGAATAAAAGGAGTTGCAAAAGTAAACCCTGAAAAGCTGGATGTTTCTGGATATACCTATGATACGGATCACATTAATGCAGAGCGTGCCCACATGGTCAGTCGTGAAGAGGCGGAGCGATTTATAAAGGAATCTGATGTGTCGCTTACCAGATGGAATGGCAGGTTTGTAAATTATTACGGCAAAGACGGGGCAACGTATGTGGATGTAGAAAACAAGAACATCAGAACATCTTTTTCGAGCAGAGAGTTTGATGGAAATACCTTAAAAATCAGGGAGGTTGTAGAAAAGTATGCGGGAAAGAACAGTCATGTGCCCAATCCTGAAAAAGCAGATTGATGATACGGTATGCTATGACATCCATATGAATGTCGAGGGGCTGCTTCCTGACTGGGGAGTACCAAAGGAAGTTGTATGTATACCGGACTACAAGCGGATTTGTATGGAATGCAAAAATCATAAGGAGTAAATACCACCAGTCAAAAGACCGGTGGTATTTTTATACCCATTTTTAAGAAAGAGAGGAAGAGCAACATGGAAAATGAAGAATTTTTAAGACTGTGTAAAGCAAAGGTAGCTGAGTACACCAATGCACATATGGATAAGACAGATCGGCAACAGATACATGTAAATGACGTTTATTTAGTGTGGAGTTGCAAGGCATTACAGAACAACAAAGCACTGCTTAGCACTACAGTTCCGGATGGCATGTACTACGAACTGACATACAACGGCGATAAAAAGGAACTATATTTGGATGCTTATAAGAAATTTGAAAATCAGTGTTTTAAAATGTAGGAGGAGAAGAACATGAAGGCAATGTTATCACAGCCAATGGCTGGAAAGACTGACGCAGAAATTATTGCAACCAGAGAAAAAGCAATCAATGCATTAAAAGAAAAGGGATATGAAATTGTAAATACCCTTTTTACAGATGAATGGTATAGCAAAGAAAAAATGGAAGAACGCGGAGTCGTGCAGATTCCTTTATGCTTTCTTGCAAAATCCTTGGAGAATATGAGCTTGTGCCATGCTGCATATTTCTGTAAAGGATGGGAAAATGCCAGAGGATGCAGATTAGAGCATGATGCAGCAGTAGCCTATGGATTAGATGTCATTTACGAAGAATAATTGCGCCAACGCAACGGAGGGAGGTGAGAGCGGTGAAAGTGAAATGTATCAAACGTTACAGCGACATCAGACTGAAAGAGATCATTGAAGTCGGAACTGTTCTGGAAGTAGATAAAGAAAGAGCAGAGCATCTGATCCATGACGGCGTTGCTGAGGCGGTAAAGGAAACTGAGAAGGCAGCAGGCAGGGGAAAGGAATAGGTGATCCAAACATCTCCCTCTGGGACGCAGGGTGAAGCGTCTTATTTTTTATGCCTTTTCCCGGCAGGCGTTAAAGAACCGGGGGATCCAATAAACGAATGGTCCGGGCGTGTAAGCGAATAGACTGGGCGGAAAGGATGAGGAATGAAAAACAGATTTGCAAAAGCAGTATGCAAATACCCACTGAATATTCAGTTTTTTGCGGAGGGAGACGGTGCTGGTGCCGGAGACGGAAACGGCGGTGGTTCCGGAAGCGGATCGGATGGAAGTGGTACAGGCGATGGAGGAAGCGGGAGCAGTGGGCAGAGCTTTGACGATTTCCTGAAAAATGGAAATCAGGCAGAGTTTGACCGCAGAGTGAATAAGGCGGTTGAAACGGCAGTAGGAAACGCCCGTGAGAAATGGGAACTGCTGACGAATGATAAGCTGTCCGAAGCAGAAAAGCTCTCCAAAATGACAAAAGAGGAAAAAGCACAGTATCTGGCACAGAAGCAAGAAAAGGAGCTTGCAGACCGGGAAGCAAGCATTACCAAACGGGAGCTTATGGCAGAAGCAAAAAATACCCTTACCGAGAAAAAGTTGCCACTCGGTTTGGCAGAAATTTTGAACTATACGGATGCGGAAAGCTGTAAATCCTCTATGGCAGCGGGCGAAAAAGCGTTTCAGGAAGCCGTGGAAGCTGCGGTAGAAGAAAAGCTGAAAGGCGGGAAACCGCCGAAAAAGGCAGGTGATCAGGGCGATGATCTGGCTGCGCAGGTTGAAAAAATTATGATGGGGTACTAACCCGGAAAGGAAAGGGAAATAAAGAATGGCAATTAACACATTAGCGACTGCAACACTGTTCCAGAAGACTCTGGATAAAGCTGCAGTGAGAGAAGCTGTAACCGGATGGATGGACGGAAACGCAGGACAGGTTAAGTACAGCGGCGGCGCGGAGATCAAGATTCCGAAGATGTCTGTGCAGGGGCTTGCGGATTACGACAGAGACAACGGCTACCAGCAGGGCGGCGTTACTCTGGAATACGAAACCAGGAAAATGACGCAGGACAGAGGAAGAATGTTCCAGCTTGACCCGATGGATGTCGACGAAAACAATTTTGTGACCACTGCAGCCGCAGTTATGGGGGAATTTCAGAGAACTTTTGTAATTCCGGAAATCGACGCATACCGTATTTCTAAAATTGCAACAGAAACAATTACCGCAAAGAAAGCGGGCATGATCGAATACGGCTATACCCCGGGCGCTGCAAGCACTTCTGCGCTGAGAAAACTGAAAGAGGGTATTAAGGCAGTAAGAGACCTGTATAATGGTCCTTTGGTATGCCACGCAACCCCTGACTTTATTATGGAGCTGGAGTTGGAACTTGCAGGAAAGATTACGTCGGTGACATTTGCTAAGGGCGGCATTGATACGCAGGTACCTTCTGTGGATGGCGTGCCGATCATTTCCACACCATCCAACCGGATGTACAGCGCTATTAAGATTCTGGACGGTAAGACTGTCGGGCAGGAAATTGGCGGTTACAATAAAGGTGATGCTGCAAAAGACCTGAACTTCTTTATTTGCCCCAGAACTACGCCGATTGCAGTTACCAAACAGGATGTGATGAGAATCTTTGATCCTATGACAAACCAGAAACTGAACGCATGGCAGATGGATTACAGACGATTCCATGACATCTGGGTACTGGATAACAAACTGGACAGCATCTTCCTGAACATCAAAGACGCGGAGGGTTGATATGCGGCTGATCTTTAAAAATGTGGAGCGGGAAACCGATGATCCTGCAAGAATCCGGAAACTGAAAGCGGAAGGATACGAGGAAATGGACCCTGTACCGCAGGAAGAAAGCGAAGAGCAGACGGAAGCGCTGGAAGAAATGAGTGTTTCCGCGCTGCGTGCGCTGGCAAAAAGGAAAGGGCTGGATGGAACCTCTGGACTGAATAAAGAGGAACTTCTGGCAGTATTAAAGGATGTGATCTGATGGACAACATCGAAAAACTGCAGGTTCTTACCGGAGAAAAGGACGGCGTTATTTTGACCGTACTGCTGGAGGATGCAGAACAGTTTGTCCTGTCCTACACGAACAGAACACGGATGATCCCGCAGCTTGATAATACCGTCCGTGAACTGGCGCTGATTGCATATAACCGGCTCGGGACAGAGGGTGAGAGCAGCCGGAGCGCATCCGGCGAATCCTACAGCTTCGATAATGCACCGAAGCAAATATATGACATCCTGAACCGGTACAGGCTGGCAAGAGTAGGAGGACGGGTCTATGAGACTGAGACGGAACCGACTGATTGAATGCAATCACAGGCGTGCGATTCCGGTAAAAGATAAGGAGGGCGTGACCACGATCGAATATGGCACGCCGTCTTCTTTTTTTGCGGAAATGTGGGCAGGTGGCGGAAAGCTGCAGGCGGAACGTTACGGAATCCGTTTGCCGAACATCCGGAATTTACGCCTTGATGGAGACTATCGGGAGATTATGGAGAACGGAGAAGTACGGTACGAGTTTGATGACGGCTTCTCCGTGTCCGTGAACGACGGTATCTGTATTTATTCCGCGCCGGATCAGGAACCGGATTATAAAGTCGTGGCGGTTTATCCTTATGGACATCTTGTGTTGGAGGTGGAACGCAGATTTGAAGGTGGAATTTGAGGATCTGAGCAGGCAGATGTCTGAGTTATCCAGGCTTCCAGCCGGGTTGCGTGGAAGCATCGGTAGACAGATTGCACTTGTGCAGGCTTCAGCAAAAGAGGAAGCACCGGTAAGGCGTTTTGGAAGCGGCGGCGGTGAGCTGCGGCAGAGCATCCTGACACAAATGGAAACATACTCTGATCGGATGGTTGCGATCTGCTACACCAACAAAGAGTATGCGCCATATGTGGAGTTTGGTACGGGTCCAAACGGAGAAGCCCACCACGCCGGAATATCTCCGGATGTGCATCCGGTGTACAAACAGCGCGGTTGGGTGATACCGGCGGATGCAATGTCTGTGGAAGCGGCGCAGTCCTATGGCTTTGGAATTGCCAGAGACGGCGACAAGGTAATCGGATATTACACCAGAGGGCAGGCAGCGCGCCCGTTTATGTACCCGGCGTTGAAAAACAACGAGGGCGAGATTATCCGGCGCTTGTCCGCCGATCTGAGAAAAGAGGTAAGAAAACTGTGAAAAATGTAAAAGACGAAGTGTTTGCGGCGCTGCAGGCGGTGTGCGACAACGTGTCAGATGTATACCCGACATCTTGGGTGGATCTTCCGGCGATCCAGTACACCGAAGAGGAAAACAGGGTGTATGAGCGTACCGCAAACAAGGAAGATAAAGCATCTGTTCGTTACCGGATTGATATCTGGAATAGCGGGAGCACATCGGGGATGGCGCAGGCTGTAGATGCTGCCATTGCCGCGCTTGGGCTGGTGCGAACCGGCTGCAGCGATGTCCCGGATCCATCCGGCATGCGACATAAACAGATGCGTTATGAAGGTATCATTGACATGGATTCCGATATTGTGTATTGGAACGGTAACAATTATTAAAGGAGGAATGTGAAATGCTGGCAAATGGAGCAGCTTTAGGCTACAAAGAAACCAAAGAGGGAGCAAGCTATACAGACCTTGCAGGATTAAAGGAAATCCCTGAAATTGGTTCTGATCCTGAAAAAGTAGAAAACACTACCTTAAAGGACAAGGTAAAACAGTATGAAATGGGCATCGGTGATCCGGGCGATATGGTCTATAAGTTCAAGTACGACAACAGCTCGGCGGAAAGCTCTTACCGCAAATTCCGCGAAATGGAAGCATCGAAGAAAACCTATTATTTTGAGGAAACTGATCCGGATGGAACGAAAATCGAGTTTGCGGCACAGCCCTCTGTGAAAAGAACAGGCGGCGGCGTCAACGGCGTTATTGAGTTTGATGTAACGATGGCACTGCAGAGCGAACTTACATTCACCGATCCGGCGTAAAGGAGGGCAACATAAATGGACTTTTTTGGAAATACAACACCTGGTTCGCAGATGCCTATGCAGAATGAAACTTATCAGCCTACAGAAAATGCTGCGGTGCAGGAAGAAAAGAAAGCGCCGCAGAGAAATCCTTTTGCAATCTGGGAGGTCGGTGGAGAGACTTACAGGTTAAAGCTGCAGACTGCAGGTGTCAAAGAGCTGGAAGCGAAATATAAAGGCTCCATCATGGAGCTGATGTCGTTCAAGGGTGGGATGCCACCGTTGACCGTTATGTTGGATGTTGCACACACGGCGATGAAGCCGTGGACGCATAAGGTATCTGCAAAGGATATGGAGTCCCTGTATGACAAATACGAGCAGGAAGGCGGCGACCTGCTGAGCTTCTTTACCAACGTATACCTGGAAGTATTCCTGGTGAGCGGTTTTTTATCGAAATCGGTGGCAGCGGAAATGTCCGAGTCACTGGTGGAAATGCGCAAAGAACTGTAAGCGAGTTACTGGACGAGTTGTATCCGAAGTTTCTGGACATGGGATACAGCCCGTCTTTTTTCTGGGAATGCAGTCTTGCTGAGGTAGTTGATCTGTTCGATTCCTATCGCAGACGCGAAGAACGACGGCAGAAAGAAAAAGACGAAGCATTTAAGGTGCGGGTTTTGAGTCTTCAAGTGTTAGCTTTGCAGATCAGGGATGCGGTGTGGGGAGAAAAAGACAGCGATTTCCGTACGGTACAACATTTTTACCCGTCGCTATTCCCGGCGACAGAAGAAAAAGCAGATCGAAAACTGATAGAGAGAAATGAAAAAATGCGCAGATTTGCGGAGGAGCATAACCGACTCTGGCAGCAGGCGCACAGCGGAAAGGAGGAAAGCTGATGTCAGGGACGACACTGGAACGCCTGCAGGTTATTATCGAGGCGAGTGCAACCAAATACAAAAAAGAAATGGATGCAGTCGCACAGAAAACCCAGAAAGCAGAAGCGATCGTTGACCGCTGTATGTCCCGCGTGAACAGCATCGTCGGGAAGGCGAACACGGGGAACGCCGGGAAGACAGTAGACAACATTACTGCGAAGTTAAAGCGGCAGCAGGAAGCGATCGACCAGCAGGGCTTTAAAATCGACAACCTGCGGCGGAAGCTGCTTGATTTACAGTCTGGAAACGCCAGAAATGCAACCATTGCAAATCTGGAAGCGCAGTTGAAGGCGGCAGAAAAAGAGTTTGCAGCGGTAGACAAACAGATGCAGCCGCTACTGGATAAGCTCTCTGATTTACGAGATCAGGAGGCTATGGGGCTTACCCCATATGGATTACAGGAAGTCGAAAAACAAATTGACGCCCTGAATCCGAAATACGATGAACTGGAAGATAAGGTACTGTCTTTACAGAATCGTCTCGAAACTGCCCGGATGAATCCGGAAAGCACCGCAGAAGTGCAAAAGCTGAACGGGGAACTGCAGCTTGCCAACGAGAAGTTGGAACGACTGACCGGCGAGGCAGCACAGACGCAGGCACAGCTGGATGCTGCTGGAAAAGCGACTGAAAAAGGCAACGGCTTCGAAAAATGGCGGAACGGGTTGCAGAAAGTATCTGGGTTGTTGTCCAGAGTGGATGCAAAAATCAGCGGAATTATCGGCGGGTTTACAAAAACCAAAAGCAGGATTGATGGCTGCAGTGCAAGCGCAGGGAGTTTATCCCGGCATGTGAGCCGGATCACGAATCTGCTTCGGTTTTCCATCCTGTCGCGGGCATTTTCTGGCGTGTTTAGCGGATTGGGAAGTGGATTTCAAAATCTTGCACAGTACAGCAACGAAGCCAACATGGCGTTATCCGGTTTGTGGTCTGCATTGGGGCAGTTGCAAAATGCGGTCGCAGCGGCAGCAGCACCCTTGCTGGAGGCGCTTGCCCCGGCTCTGATTAAGATCATCGAACTTGCAACGATGGCGGTAACGGCGATCGGACAGCTGTTCGCAGCACTGACCGGAAAAGGCACTGTCATAAAGGCAACGAATGCCTATAAAGACTATGCGGCGAGCCTGAAAAAGACGGGTGCAGCTGCGAAAGATGCCACACTCGGGATCGACGAGCTGAATGTGATCCAGAAGCAATCTGGTTCGGGAGCATCCGGCGGGTTGAATCCGGGCGACATGTTCGAAGAAGTTCCAATCGAAAACAAGTACAAAGACCTGGCGGGCAAGATCAAAGATTTCTTTTCGAAATTATTTGCACCTCTGAAAGAAGCATGGAACCGGGAAGGTCAGTTCGTAATGGATTCCTGGAAATATGCGCTGGGTGAGGTCAAAAAGCTGGTGCAGGACATCGGACGAGATTTTCTGACGATGTGGAACCAGGAAGCCACAATCGACATGTTTGCGGATATCCTGCATATTATCGGGGATATCGGTCTGGTGGTCGGAAATCTGGCGAAAAATTTCCGCGAAGCGTGGAACGCAAACAACGCAGGACTGAGAACGCTGGAAAACATCCGCGATATTTTTGCGGTAATTATTTACAATATCCGGCAGGCTGCAGACGCTACCGTGGAATGGTCGGCAGGCTTGAACTTTAAGCCATTGATGGAGATGATCGCACAGTACACAAAGTCTTTGATTCCCGTGTTTGGCGCATTGTCCGGTGTGATATCGGATTTCTATGTGCAGGTGCTTTTGCCGCTGGGGGAATGGACGATTGAAAAAGGGCTGCCTGATCTTCTTCGGATCCTGAAAGAATTTAACGATAAAGTAAACTGGGCGCAAATCCGGCAAAATTTATCTGATTTCTGGGATCGACTGGAACCATTTGCAGAAACAGTTGGCGAAGGACTGCTGATCTTTCTGGAAAAGCTGTCCAACCTGACAGCGAATTTTCTGAATAGCGAAACACTGAACAATTTTCTGGACCATCTGGCGGACTGGATGGATAAAATCCAGCCGGAAGACGTTGCGAGAGGAATCGAAAATCTTGCGAAAGCATTTATTGCATTTAAGGCATCTGTGCTTGCTTTTAAGGTAGGTTCTGCTGCGTACAATGCAATCAAATTCTTACAGGGAACCTTGCCTGTGCTAAAAGGGCTCGGTTGGATTACGCTGGGCATTACCGTAACCATGATCGGTGTGGAAGCATACGAGAACTGGAAAAAAGATATTGAGTACATTCAAGAAAACGGCTGGAAAGCATTCCATTCAAAGAATCGGCAGGAACGTGCAAACAGTCCTTGGGCGATTTACGGGCATGACTCGACCGGAGTTGGAAACATTCAGGGCGAGAACGACGCTTATAATCCGTATGAAAATGCTGATTTTAGCTGGGTCGAAGAGTGGAAAAATAAGTTTCTGGAATGGCAGGCGAACAACCGCGCAAGCCGGGAAGCGGATCAGGCAGAGTGGGATCAATGGTTTAATGATCTTGGCGATAAATTCTCGAACTGGTATGAAAGCGAAGTTGCACCGTGGTTCACAGAAGAAAAGTGGACAGAGCTTTTTACAAATGTGAAGACCAGTTTTGAAACCAAATGGGCTGAAATTGTGGACTGGTGGCAAAACACAGCAATTTATACATGGTGGGAAGAAAACGTAACACCGTGGTTCTCCGAAGAAAAATGGTCGGAATTGTTGGAAAACATCAGAATAAGTTTTGAGACCAAGTGGGATGAACTTGTAGACTGGTGGTCGAATACCGCTATCGTTACATGGTGGGACGAACATGTAAAACCTTGGTTTGACACTGAAAAATGGAAGATGATGCTGGAAAACATAAAAACGTCTTTCAAAAAGAAATGGGACGAAACTGTTCTGCAGTGGAAAACGGACATCCAGAAATGGTGGGACGAGCATGTTGCACCGTGGTTTACAAAAGAACGTTGGCAAAAGCTCGGGGAAAACCTGAAAAATGGAATTTACGAGGGCTTTAAGGGACTTGCAAACAAGGTAGTTGATGTACTGAACAATGTAATTTCTTCGCTGGAAAGCATGTTGAATACTGCGCTGGATGGCATAAATGATTTGCTGTCTAAGTTAAACGAATCCCCGCTTGGAAAGATGCTTGACTTTGATTTTCAGGTCAGAAACGTTTCTTTTGGTCGCATTCCGAGATTTGAAGATGGCGGTTTTCCGGATCGAGGCAGCCTGTTTATTGCAAACGAAGCGGGACCCGAAATGGTTGGGCGCATCGGAAGAAGACCGGCGGTCGCAAACAGCGATCAAATTGTCGATGGTATTACGGCGGGCGTTGCAAACGGTAACGAAGTATTGGCAGAACTGCTGGTGCGGGTGATCGAACTGCTGGAAAAGATCAACGATCGGGACCCTGAAATTGTCTTTGATACCGCAGAGGGCATTAAAGCCATGCGGGAAAGAGAAGCAAGAAACGGGGTTGTATTCACATAACGGGGCGCGAAAGCGTCCCGCTTTTTGAAAGTAGGTGAGTAATTTGTGGCATACATCTATGTAGACGGAGAGGAATTTCCTTACCCGGAAAGAGGACTGAACGTAATTGTCACAACTCCTGTAAACTCTGCCAGGGACACAAAGGCGGAGGTTGTCGGGCAGCGAATCAGCCGAGATCAGTATAAAATCAATAATTTGAAGTGGCCCATGCTGTCGGCAGAACAGTGGTCGTTTATCTTAAAAAAGTTCCGCGAAGGCTTTGGTGTGCCGGTAACCTTTCCGGATCCCATCACACAGGACTGGATAACCTTAAAGATGTATCCGGGGGATCGCAGCGCGGAGCCGTACTGGATCGATGATGAGGACAAACCGACACGATACCGGAACTGCAAAGTGAATATTATTGATTGCGGGGTGTGAGGAATGCAGCATGTATCAAAAGAATATAAGACCTCCATGAAACAGATATGGCGGAATATCGGCTATATAAAGGTATATCTCGGGATCATAAACGAAGATGCACAAAAGCTTGTATCTGCGCAGGATATTCGGAATAATTTCGTATATTTTGCGGATGCGAATAAACCGTTCGATTCCTACCCGGTAGACCATATTTATGCCACCGCTGAACAGGATTTCGCAAAGACGGACGGAAGCATGTACTTTCTGCCGAAATCACCGACCGCTGATTTTTTTAATCAGGGCATCGTGACGCAGGATTTATCTGGGACCTTATATGTAGTGTTTGAGCATGAGGGACTGGATATTAAAGGGCTTACGATAGACTTCGGAGAATGCTATCCGGTTGATTTTACAGTCACAAACGATCATGGGACGCATGCGTACACTGGAAATGAGAAAAGTCGATGGGTAACCGAAGATGTATTTTACGGGACAACGTATCTGATCATTACGCCTACCAAAATGGTCAACGGCGCTGGGCGGCTGCGTGTAAAAGAATTTATCTGCGGGATTGCGAATGTGTATACGGACAAGGAAGTGCAAGCGTTTACTTATAAGGACGTTGTATCCCCGATTTCGGAAAAACTTCCGTCGCAGGACATGACTGTGACGATCGGGAATCTGGATCGTTATTACAACGCGGACAACCCAGAAAGTGCTGTGCGGTTTCTGGAAACCGGGCAGGAGATTCGGGCGTATTTTGGATATGATGTAAATAACGACGGCAAAATCGAATGGCTCGACCCGTTTAACGGATACCTTAAAAAATGGTCGGCGGACGATCAAAAGGCAAAGTTCACGGCGACAGACCGATTTGACAATATGACCGGGAAATACCACAAGGGCACTTATCACCCGAACGGGATTAGCCTGTACGCGCTGGCAGAGGACGTGCTCACGGATGCAGAAGTAGACCCGCGAGAATATTTTATCGACCCGTATTTGAAAAAGGTAACGGTTCAAAATCCAATCCCCATTGTAAAACATACAGAAGCGCTGCAGATGATCGCAAATGCGGGACGTTGCATTATGACGCAAGACCGGAGGAAAAAGATAACCCTCCGGTCTTCCTTTTTGCCTGATGTGAATGCAAATTCGGAGAATCAAACGGCGTTCAGCCGGGTGGAGAATATCCTCATGGACGATCCTGTAGACGCGTATGCAATGGGAAGCAGAGACTTTTCTACGACGGACGGCAGCATGTACTTCCTGCCGGAGAATACAGAATATCTTTCGATCGGGTATGTGAGCGATTCTGTAGCTGGTGCAGACGGCACTTTTGACCCACCGCCGAAAATAGATGTTGTGCTGGAAGCTGGGTATACCTGCTATGGGCTGCAGCTGAATTTTAGGTCAGTCGCACCACAGGAGGTTGTTGTGCGAACCTTTTACAACGGCGAAACGGTAGATGTTTATACCGTGGTAACCCCTGACCTGAATGCAGTGCTGGACGAAGAGCTGCAGCTTTTTGACCGGATGGAAATTACTTTTACGAAGTCTATTCCGGGTAGCCGTGTGACGCTGGACAAGCTGCAGCTCGGAAACGTTACGGATTATGTCCTGGATGACAGGGAGCTACTGGGAAATACGCCGATTGGAACGGTGGACACCAGATTAAAAGCGTTGACCATAAAGAAATGGGTTTACGCAGAGACGGAGACAGTGGAAGACCTGAGTAGCGGTGACATCATCGTGGATGCGGACGGGCAGGAGCTGGAAATCACCATGAATGATCCGGCATACGGCTATGCGGTTGAGCTGGATCAGGAGGAAATCAGCTGCGAAATTGCAGAAAGCTATAGCTATTATGTAAAGTTACGGTTTTCAGGCGTGAGCCAGTCTACGACCGTGAAATACACCCTGAAAGGGCATAAATACACGGTCTATGAAGGAAATTACAGGGTGCAGCACGATACGATTGGGGCAGAAAAAGAATGGAAAAACCAGCTTGTTAGCACCGACTTGCACGCTGCTGATCTGGAAGAGTGGATCGCGGGATATTACCGGAACAACCTGCAGTATGAATTTAAGTACCGCGGTGACCCGCGTGTAGACGCAAACGATCTGTTTTATCTGCAGCGGGAGAATCTGGACACTGCGCTGATACGCGCACATGAAGTACAGCTTACTTATAAAGGAAGCTGGGAAGGGAAAATGAAAGCCAGGAGGAACAAATGGGCTGGATAGAACCGAAAACGGACTGGGACCCGACAAAAGACAGACTGAACCCGGAATCCTACAATCGTATCCGGAACAATCTGGCAGTGCTGGGAGAACTGGTGAATGAGATTTACGCCCCGCTTACGCTGGAAAGCATGGGCGAAGAAAAGAACTATTCCAGCTGGTATTATGCACGGGAATTTAATGTGTTTGAACGAAACCTCGATGCAATAAACCAGACATCCTATAACAAAGTTATAGGGACAACAAAAACATTTTTTGACAATGGACCATTTATCGACAGCAGCGAACTGAACAGAATCGAATCTGCAACGTTGCGACTATATGAAATTGGTCAGAACCATAAAAAAACATTACCACGCCTGAGTGTACGCTTGGGCAGTTTGAAAGGAGTTAAATAAATGGGAGTAAAACAGGTAAAAGCCGTCATTAACGGCGTAACAACAGTCCTTACGCTGAACAGTTCGACAGGAAAGTATGAGGCGACGATCACAGCCCCGGCAAAATCCAGTTATAAGCAGACAGGACATTATTATCCGGTGTCTGTAACCGCGGAGGACTTGGCTGGAAATACAACCACGGTGAATGATAAACACAGCACGCTTGGATCAAATCTGCGCCTGACCGTAAAAGAAAAGGTTGCGCCGATCATTGCGATTACATCACCTACATCCGGTGAGCTTACTGCAAACAACAAGCCCACAATTACGTTTAACGTAACAGATGAAGATTCCGGTGTGGCAGCAAGTACTGTGAAACTGTACATCGACGACAAGGAAGTTACAGGACTTACCAATTCGGCAATTTCAAACGGTTATACCTTTACCTATACTGTTACAACAGCCCTTGTCGATGGAGCACATACTGTAAAAGTAACCGCATCCGATAATGACGGTAACGCAGCAGGTGCAAAGACCCTGACCTTTAACGTGCTGGCTACAGCTCCGAACCTTGCGATCACCAGCCCTGCAGAAGGCGCTTACTTCAAGGCGAAGACCGTAAGCTTCGCAGGTACTACAAACGGCGCGAAGCTGACCGTAAAGGTGGGCAACGGAACTGCACAGAATGTAACAATTGCGGACGGCAAATTCTCCGGAACTTTCGATCTGGCAGCGGAAGGCAAGAACGTTGTCACGTTTGTGTCCACAAGCGCATCCGGCGTTACCACAACGATTACCAGAAACCTGTATCTGGATACAGTCGCACCTGCTATTTCTGCGGTTACAATTACTCCGAACCCCGTAGATGCAGGCAAGACCTATATCATTTCCGTATCCGTAACGGACTAAGGAAAATGATATGGTCGTAAAGCTGACAGGAAAAGTAAACGGCGAGACTATCATTTTTGAACGCAAAGCGGGAGGATTGTGGGTAACTGCAATCCCCCGCGTAAAAAGCGGTGCCTACGCTGTGGAGCTGACAGCAGTCGATGAAGCGGGAAATGAGACGTTTTGTACAAAATATATCCTGACAGTTGACCTCGGCGCGCTTGCGGTAAAACTGGAACCGTTCCCGTACAGCGTGCAGCTGTTGCAAAGTAGTTTCCGGGAGGGCATGCGCATGACGGCGACATTTGATTATGGAGAAAGCAAGCATATCCGGCTGCTTGTAGTCTCGCGAAAAAAGGAAGATTTTGACATATCGAGCGCGTCGTATGTCCTTACGAAGGATGGCGCAAACGATCCGGAAGACAGCGGCAATGTGGTTATTGATGAACATGTTTTAGATGCACTTATAGCGCCAATGCAAAAAGGACGGTATAAGCTGACTATTACATATCACATTACAAATGAGACATTTGTAGAGGAAGTGCATATTGCTGTATTGTAAGGAGGTGTGTCTGTGGGAATCGCAATCACAAAAGTTACTGTGTCGAAAAATCCTGTTGGCACATCGGAAAAGTTCCTGATCACGGTGACAGTGAAAGAACTTACCAGCGAGCCGACGATGTACCGGCTCCCTTACACGCTGGGAAAGGAAAAAGGAGGACTGAAATAAAATGGCAAAACAGGTACTGCCTACGAACTTTATGGATGATATCCTGAATGAATCCATGAACGGGAAAAGAAGATGGACCATTACACAGAACGATGATGGTACATACACATTAGAGGATGCGACCACCTACGACCAGCTTGGAAATACTTTCGGGCAGGCACAGGTGAACGCGATGAATAAAGCGATCAACGAGAGCGTCGATCAAGCGCGGGTGATTGATGATTACAAAACGCTGGCGGCAGTAAACCAGGACGGTTTCGTGCCAGGCGCGAAACCAGTTGCTCAGTTAATTAGTGATTTGGGAGGGCTGGTTTTTGCACAGGATGCAGACGGTAACTGGGGATACAAAGCAGGAGGTGCGGATACAGTAATCCCTTTTAAAAATGGACAAGCAATAAAGGTAACCGTAGAAGGCAAAGGCGATATTGCCGGAGCGTGGACGGTCGATTTAGGTGTAAAGGTAAACGCCTTTGCATGGTTTTGTCCCAATATTACGGGACTGTCGAACGATTGCGCCGGCATTTGCTGGGGGAACATTAAAAAATTTATGACCGCCAATATACAAGGAAACAGCAAGAACATGAACTACGTCATTGACGGCACAAAAATAACGTTTCCTGCGGATTCTGCGCATACATTCCGAAACGGGGCGATTGTCTATTTTATCGTAATATAATCCGGTATTACGAAAAAGCATAGGTTGTTATCGCCCCGGCTTCGTAGGAATGTCCAACGTTACCCGAATGGCTGGCGGTTACTGCCAGCTTTATATGGTCGTAATCCTTGAATTTTATAGTTACATCCGCGCTTAGTGTGGTAACTTTTTGGATTTGTTCATAAGTGCTTGTTCCTACAGGTGTGCCGTAAACGGTCGCAGAAGTCGCATTTCCTCCATTTGCCGGATTTTTTATATTTAACACTAGAGAAGTATAATCTTCTGTGTTGTTAAAAATATAATTTCTGGTCATTATGGTTCGGTCTCTTACCGCGACGGTTTCCAGTGTGCCGCTAATCCCGGTGTTACCCAATTTTTTTCGCACTGAATCAGCACCCACAATATAAAAATTTCCGTCTTCCTGCTCCAGAGAGCAACCACCCAAATCACTACTTAATACTCTCGCCCGCCCCTGCCACCGTTGCACCGGTGCAACTTACACCTACAACCTCTCTTAGACCGTCTTGCGGCGGTCTCAAAAAATCCATATGATGTGCTCACATCATGTTGCCATAAAGCGACGATGTGATGCCCGTACCTGTTCCTTTGTTACTGTACAATAGATTCGCGTCGTCTCGATTTTGACATGCCCCAAAAGCTCTTGCACCTGCTCGATCGGCATGCCCATGCGGAGCAGATCTGTTGCCGATGTCCGCCGGAACCTGTGCGGATGCACTTTGCTTACCCCCGCTGCACTCCCGATCTTTTTTAGGATATTTCTGACTCCGGATTTTGTCAGGCGTTCGTGCGGTGCGCGCGTTCCTACAAACAAGGCCGGATTGCCATCTGTCCTACTTTCCAGATACTGCTTCAGGTGCAAATGTGCCCGAGCGTTAAGATACACCTCCCGCTCTTTATTGCCTTTTCCCAATACCATGACGTCATCAGACTCCCAGCAAATATCGTCCCGATTCAGCTGGCATAATTCTGACACCCTGACCGCACTTGAATATAAAAATTCGACTATGGCCAGATCGCGCTCTTGCTCACAGGCACAGCGCACCTTTTCCAGCTCTTCCGGAGACAACGGCTTTTTAACATCCTGCTTATACTTAATCGGTTCCAGCCCGTCCACCGGATTACGAAAGATTACTTTGCGACGCTGCAGCCATCGGAAAAAGCTGTTAAATACCAGGCGCATATTGTTCAGATATCTGTTCGATACCTTGCGTAACGCACGATACTTGTACATGTACGAAATCAGGTCGTCGTCCTCTATATCTTGCACATTCTTTGCAACATACGAGAGCATTCGGCTTAAATGCAAATTGTACTGCTCTATCGTTCCCGTGGACTTCCCGTTTTGTCGGAAACCATCCAGATACATTTGCAGATAATTTAACCAGTTCTGATCCGTTCGCATCAGAGTGGTTTCTTTCTTGCGAATGTCGTATCCGCACAGTTGCACACGCACAACCTCTTTCAGCCTCATTAACTGTTCCTGCGTCAAAATCGCCGTCATTTCCCGCAAAATATCCATTACGATTTGTTCTTTCATGGCGCACCTCCTGCCACAAGAATAGCAGAACGTAGCTTCTAAAACAGCCTGTAATGTGGCTTTTCTTCCTTGAACAGCCAATATCTAAGGTAATCGTCCAAAATCACAGCCATACCTGAAACAAGTACCCACAACAGCGAAAACGGCAAACATATCTGCCCCAAAAGATTGAGTGGCAGATGGGAATAGTCCCAGACATTCCAGCCAAGCCACAAGTTTACGATACCACCGGAAACAAATTCGATCCCGGTAACCACAAGGCTCCCGATAATGCACTGTTTCCAGAAAGCCATTTCCCACGGAATAACCTCGTTTATAAGTCCAATCAGGTAAAAGCATAATCCACCAACAATAAACATTGTCCAGTGGCTACGACCGCGGGTTACAATTTCCAGAAGCGTATAGATCAGACCGCCGATCATCCACAAGATTAGCGGTCTTACCATTCTCATGTATTCTGAGCCGCAAGCATCGCTTTCAGCGGCGCACTCTGGTACTGCTCCGGAATGTCAGTTCCGTACTGGATCGCCGCCACAGCAACTTTATCTTCGATACTGCGGATGTAAATTCTTAGATCGCGGAAATAAGTCACATGCCATGTCACAAATTCCATAGCCGCGGTTACAATCAGAAGCATATCCGCATTGCTGTAAAATTTGCAGTGTTCCTTTTCATCACTGGTGTGCCAAGGGATATTTTCTGCGCCGGCTGCTACCTGCGTCTGCAACCCCATCAAGCTGGTCTGATCCTGCCCGGTAAGCGTAAAGTGTTCGGTTGTTCCGTCGCTAAGAGTAACATCCAGCCCGCTTGCAATAATGCTCTGCTGCAGCGTATTCATTTCTGTCACTTTCGCCTCCTGTACTTCCTCTAATGTAGGTACATATTCAAAAGTCGCATGATACACAGTGCTCTCCTTTACCGCTCCGGATTCCGGGATTTCCGGAACCCATCCCACGAATACATAATTCTGTTCCGGTTTCGGTGTAGGTATATCCAAATCCGCATAATCCTGCACCACTTGATCTGTCTCGCCGTCTAAACTTCCGCCTGCTTCCGCCCGGAAAGAAATAATCTTCTCCGGCTCCGTGTACACACTTCCATCGTTCGACAGTTCATAGCCGTTTTTTTCCGGACAATTTCGATATACCGTAGTATATGCGCCATATTCTCCGATAAGTAATTCCCCTTTGTCATCCAGATAAGTGTCAAAGCCGCTTGTATTTGTGGATATAGCTTCGCCAAGAGGAAAGGCAAGCGAAACAATATTTCCTTTCGGTTCGATGAGGCATTTTACAAAGTCTTTTGAATTTCGGAATTTAATATATGCCATATCATTTTCCTTTCATAGCAAAAAGAACCCTGCTGGGTTCATTTACGGGTTACTTCATTAAGTAGTGATTTGGGTGGTCTGTCTTTTGGACAAGACGCGGATGGCAACTGGGGATACAAAGCGGGAGGTGCGGATACAGTAACCCCTTTTAAAGGTGATCCGGACTTTGATTACGAACACGGAATTTCGATTCCGTATGTTGTAGCTGCTGGAAACCCGAACGTTTTACATTATTATACAATGACCGAGGAAGATGCAGCGTACTCTTATCTTGCACTATTCGCGGTTACGGCTGGTAGCGTGGTGTCGATCGAACTTAGCGGGGTTAGTGGCCCATCCATTGTATGTAATAAGCCGGGTGGAAGCTATTCTTTCGCGCTAATCGCGAACCCTGTTTTGAACGGAAAAGTTAATTTTAGGCACGGAGGAACTGGTGACGGACATGTTTACAAACTTATGATTAAGTAATATTAGCGATACCAGACTCTTACAATCTCCGATCCATACGCATTTCCGCTATTGTTTGAGGTGCTAAAGGTGATTGTTACGGATTCTGTTGTATATGTCACGTTAAGAGCGTTCCATCCTTCCCACCCTCTTGATACAAGACCAGCGCAAACAATCTCTCCAGCATCAGGGATATCAGCCAATAAAATATTTTTGGTGGCAGTTCCAGATGCAATCGTGAAATCGATTGATTTAAGAAAAGAAGACGGTGCTGGTATTGCCCTGTTGTTAATATAATAAACTTTGACATTAAGACTTTTTAGACCATTAACGGATGTCATTACAAGTTCGGAGTTGCTATGTTTTACATAGGAAACACCGATACCGGCGTTTAATTGGTTCGTTCCTCCATTGTACACTTCAATGAAGAAATCATTCCCATGAACCATAGATCCAAAATTAGGTATTTCAGATACTTTCGTAAAATGATATCCGTGGTGCCATTGTCCAAATTCGTGTTCTTTGAAATCAACGTTGCCACAGTCAAGGACCGAATATTCTGGCGATTCAGCTAATTTTTTTCGCACTGAATCAGCACCTACAACGTAAAAATTCCCGTTCTCCTGCTCCAGAGAGCAGCCACCCAAATCCCTACTTAATATAGAAACATAAAATTTTTGCCATTTTACGGCATTTAGAATCGAAAGGAGAAGAAAATGGATGCCCTAATTGAAGCATTTGGCAGTTACAGCATTGGCTATGTGGTCGTGCTTGTGGCTGCCTTTATTTTTTTATATAAAATTTATCGTAAGGTCGCGCAAGCAATCGTCGAGCAACATGATGTAAAGCGGATGCAAGATGAAAAAATCCAGCAGATTTTAGACCAGGAGTCTAAGTACCCAGAATGGAGAAAACAGTCTTTGAACATTCAGGAAAAACTGACTGATCGTTTGGATAACATCGAGCAGTCGCAGAAAAGTGTTATCCGCCGGCTGGAAGAGATCGAAGCGGAACGCAAGCGGCAAAAGTGCAATGAGCTGCGGGACAGACTATTGCAGGCGTATCGATATTATACAAATCAGGATTCAAATCCAAGACAAGCATGGTCGGAGATGGAAGCAAGTGCGTTTTGGGATATTTTTGCAGATTATGAAATAAACGGTGGAGACGGGCATATGCACACCGTAGTGGAACCAACCATGCGAGCGCTTAGAGTGATTCAGATGGATGAGCAGGAGCAGGTCGCGGAATTGATACAGAGCCGTCGATGAGCGGAGGAAAACATTGTGAAACGGAAGCATGCTGAAAGGCGTACATACACCAAAAAAGCTGTAAAAGCGCTATTGATCGTCGGTGTATTGAACGCGGAAATTCCGTACCTATTAGCATATCTGGGGCGGGAGCCGTGTACGGAACTGGCTATTGCCTGGATCACTGAGATCGTTGCGGTGATTTTGGGGTATTTGTGCAAAGCCTACTTCGAAACAAAAGAACAAGAGAAGAATAAGCTGCAGGAAAAGCGGCTGGAAAAGGAACAGGAGGTTGCAGGATGAATGATATTTTATTTGAATTGTTGAAACTGATTGTGATGATTGCGGTGCTATTGGTTATGAGGTATGCGATTCCGTGGCTGCGGGCTAGGATCGGTGCTGAGAAGATTGCCGAAATCGAAAAATGGGCGAAAAAAGCAGTCTTAATGGCGCAACAAGTTTACTGGAATAAGTCCGGCGAAGAACGAAAAGAAATCGTAACGGAATTTTTAAGGGAGATGCTGATTGCAAAAAATATTTCGATTTCTGGAGAGCAGTTGGAAATTTTGATAGAAGCAGCTGTAAAACAAATGAAAATCGAAGAGGGCAGAAATACTGTGTCAAAACAAGCTGAGAATGATAAATCAGCAGAAATGGAGAAGCTATGAGCGTTTTGATTGGAAGCGCCAGATTAAACGAAAACGGAAAGACAACCGGCGGATGCCCGGGAGACCAGACAGGACGGGAAGTTGGTATACAGGAATGGTACATGCATACAAAAGGATGGATCGTCCTGCGGGCAAAAACACCTGCGGTACGGGAAGCAATTGCGTATGCGATGGCAGCTGCCTGCAATAATAACCATATCGGTTACTGCCAGAGCCACCGGACAGGCGCAACGCTGGCGCACAGCAGCATGGGTATGATCCGGCAAAGATCACGACAGACGTAGAGACGGACTGCTCCGAGCTGGTACGCCTTTGTTGCCTGTATGCTGGGATCAAGGTTCCGAGCTTCAACACCGGCAGCGAAAAAAATGTGCTGTTAAACACAGGCATGTTTACGGCACATGAAGATGGTGCACATTGTAACAGTTCTGATCGGTTGTTACGCGGGGATATCCTTGTGACCCGTACAAAAGGACATACGGTAGTCGTGTTGTCGGACGGCTCTGCCGCCGCGCAAGAAAAGGGCAGTCCCACAACAAAAGAACCGAAGAAAGTCACAAAACCGGAAGCTGCAAGAGCTTTCGGTAAGTCAATGGCTGGAACATATAAGACCATTTCAGCGCTGCACTTGAGAGCTGGAGCAGGAAAAAACAAGGCATCCTTGGCGGTTTTGCCGAAAGGGACGATAGTGCATTGCTATGGATATTATACAGTTACGGATGGCACACGTTGGCTGTATGTACAGGCATCCGTACACGAGGCAAATAAAACCGGATTTTGCAGCGGAAATTATTTGGAAAAGGGATAGGAACAGGGGGCGGTGAAAACTGCCCTCTATTATTTTGCAGAAAAATATAAAAACCATTGACAATATACCATAAAAGGTATATAATTAAATCATGGAAAGGAGATAAGAACGAATAAGTGTAAAGCACTGGAAAGGAGAGAAGGGGAATGGATACCATACATGATATACTGGAAATAATAAAGGACTTAGTAGAAATCTTAGTTTTAACATTAACAGCCCGCCAGCTGGTAAAGCAAAAGAAATCTAAAAAGTCCAAGAAGAAAAAGTAAATACATAAGCTGCCCTGCAAAGGGCAGCCCCCTAAGGGGGGTATTGCTTTTCTAAAGACAGTATATCACACCCTGCAAAAAATATGAATAAAAAAATCAGCTTTTTACTGGTGGCGTTAGTGATACTTGATATTGTGGACGGAGATTTTAAAACGCTATCCGTACTGGACGGTATGAAAGTGGTATTATATATAATATGCTTTGCATTACTGGTATGGAATAGAAGAGAGGGCAAGGAATGAATTTAGGCGAGAACATAAGGGAAGCACGAAAGGCAGCAGGTGTAACGCAAAAAGAACTTGCAGAGTACCTGGATGTATATCAGAAAGATATAAGTCGGTGGGAGAATGGAGAACAGATACCGAACGCGATCACGTTTGCAAAAATCTGTAAGGCGCTTGGAGCGTCAGCAGATAAAATCCTGGAATTATGAAAAATGAAAAACGTGTGAAATAAAAAGAAAACCGGGTATAGTTGGCAAAGAGTTGCAAAGACATTAAGTACAGAAGGAATAGTTGTAAATGAAACTCAGAGAATAATTCTAAAGTTATACGAGGAAGGGTTATCTATGGATGAGATTGCAACGGCTACAGGATATGCGAGAAGTACTGTTGATTCATATTTTCCGAGATGCAGACCAGTTTACAACGAAAACCTGTCTAGGAATGCACTTCGAATAAAAAGGTGCAGAAGCAAGAAACAGTGCAACTAGAACATTGAAAGTAGATTATACTGGGTGCTGATTAAGCACCCGGTATTTCTACTAAAACAGTGTGATAAAATGATAAAAGCAGATGCCTCTTTACGTATTTTTGAAGAGAAGATCAAAGCATACTTAAAAAGCGGGAGAACAAAATGAAAGTAGACTTACAATTTTTTTGCGGTCGCGGTTTTAAATGGGACGGGAAAACAAAAAAGTGGAGGAAAGAGTAAATTTTCTGACCAAAGACATACAGGAAAACAACACCGAAAAGCGGGGCTCTTATGAGCTCTGTTTTTTTTATCAAAAAAATTTTCAAATACAGGTTGACAAAAATCAGAAGTATTATATAATAAGTTATAAGGAAAAGCTAATAAATAATAAGGAGGCGGTAAAAATCTTAACCATCCAGCAAAAAGTAAACATGGCGTGCTCCGCGGCTGAAATCAGCAAAACGGAACTTGGAAAGCGAATGGGATTATCACAGTCCGCATTTTCCCAACGTTTAAAAACAGGGAAGTTTTCCGACGAAGACTTCCAAAATATGGCGAAAGCCATAGGGGCAAAATACTATTCTGGTTTTGAATTCCCAGATGGTACAAAAATTGAGTAAAAACAAGAAAGCAGATAAGGAGAGACCGAAATGAATGGGATCATAAAGAGAGCATATGAAATTGCAAAAGAAACCGGTGATTTTGAAGTTGATTATCTTCCAGAGGTTGAAGTTGGAGAAATTGTAGAGCTGAACGATGTTTGGGACGGAGCAGGCGGAGATGACGAGGCTCCGGACGCTGAAGGCTCTGATTCGTATTCTTACCAAATAACAAATGATCAATGGATCAACTACGAATTTGATATTGTGGAGAAGAAAGAGAATCCATTGGACACACTTGTAAAAATAACAAAAATTGAGTTGATATAAAGGGGAAATGATATGCTGGAAGCTATTGAAGATATAGGCGCTGAAAATCTGGAAGATATTGCGCTGAGAGCATATAAACCACGTCCCGGAATTTATATATTTGTTTCTCTGGACGGGAAAATAATAAGGGAAATCCGCAACGAAAGAAGAATCTATTTTAATACCAAATATCGCATGATGGACTATTACTCGTGGATTGTTTCTATGCAGAAACCGGTAAAAAGCAAACTAATTTTTAGCAATAATTATTTAGCTTTTTTCTGCAAGAATGTGCAAAAACTGACTGATGCGGATATAGACGAATATTTTCAAAGACTGGAAACACCAGAAGATCATATGTTCTTTGCGGATGTTATAAAAAATAATATTCGCAAAATAAATAAGGAAGATCAGGATATTGTAAAATTTTTTCTCATGGATTCTCCGGAACTTTATAGAGAACTCGGAATGAAAGACTGGAGAGAAAAGTCTATAAGTATGCCGCCCAGATCAGGCATGACGAAAGAAAAATGGTTGAAGGAAAAAGAACGAAAGGGTTATCCAATGGGATGCTCTTATAATGCGAAGAAGCCTGGTAATTTAAACCGGATATATGTCGTAAATGAAGAAGAAGGTTTGCAGATAAAATTATTTTACGATATATTAAAGGGATTTTTTAACCGCGGGTGCAACATCGCAATTGTCGGGAAAAATATGCTTATACCATTAAAGAGCAAACAAGGGATTGACCGAAAAATAAAGGGTGCAATGCTTATTTGGTTTACAATGAGAAAAGGGCAGATTGTAATAGTAGATATCGACAGGATAGCAAACTATGATCCAGTTTTAAGGTATAACAAGAATCTGTGAGAAAGATAGTATATAAAAATGGAAAGTTTGATTTTGATGATATTCCTTTCTGCGCAGATGATATACCAGAAAAAGACAGGATCATAATAGATCGGGTATTGGATGCATTACTTGGATATGATGCGTGGGAACTGGTCAAAAGAACACATGAAGAACAACCGTGGTGTCAGGTAAAAGAAACGAATGGAGAAATAGGAAGAGACAGCATTTATTCCTATTTCAAAGAAGCAGGGCGTGGGGAAAGGATTTATGGAGACTTTGCAGAAAGATGAAACACTGACAATCAGCGAGCTTTACATGAGATTAGAAGAAACAGAAACCCTTGATAAATACGGCATCTGTACAACGAATTTACGAATTTTTATGTAATAGATTGCCGTTTTGCACAATACACGCACAATACACAAAATGACTGAACAATACTTTAAATTAAAGGACTTTTTGGGTTTCGCTGTTTCCGTTGAGGAAGCTGCTAACGCTGGCAAGTTCTGAGAAATCCAGTAAAATTAAGGGTTATCGTGGTTCTGAATGTTCCACGATAGCCCTATTTTTTTCCACGTAGCACACACGAGGTAGCACACAAATTATGTAAAGCAAAAAGGGCATCTGCAAAAGCAGACACCCCATGCGTTTTTTGAAAGTCCGCACCCTCGACTCCTCTTTGTGGATTTCAGAATTTGTTTCTCAGCTTTCGGTATTCT
>ENA-OOYR01000389-OOYR01000389.1-human-gut-metagenome-genome-assembly--contig:-NODE-389-length-32106-cov-11.942248_pt1 | contig 32106 bp, 28 predicted proteins | sample MGYA00241701_ERZ501374 | MGnify/ENA primary metagenome ERZ501374 (study PRJEB25962, sample SAMEA2042655) | human gut metagenome | biome: human gut; feature: human-associated habitat; material: faeces...
TCAACAGATAACTTCTAATTATCGTTCACTTATCTTTCAATTCACCCCTTTGTTTTCTTGCAAACATCCGATATAATAATTCACATTGCCTATCAAAAAATAACAAAGGAGTTTCTGTAATGAACAATTTAGACGCACAAATTATCGATTACCTGACACACTGTGAGTTTCAAAAAAGACTAAATTCTAAGACTTTGAAAGCCTATAAGATTGATCTTAGACAATTTTCAGAGTTTATTCACATTTCTGATGTAGCTGACGTCTCATCTTCCGTTTTGGAAACTTACATCAGTAAGCTTCATCAACTCTATAAGCCTAAAACCGTAAAGCGGAAAATTGCATCAGTTAAAGCGTTCTTTCATTATTTGGAATATAAAGAAATTATTACTATAAATCCTTTCAACAAAATTCAAATTAAATTCCGTGAACCAACCATTTTACCCAAAACAATCCCCCTCCCAATTGTGGAATCAATGCTATCAACTATCTACGCATATCGCATTCAGGCTTCCACTACCTATCAACGCCAAAATGCTTTACGTGATGCGGCTATCATTGAATTACTTTTTGCCACCGGGATACGAATTTCCGAACTATGTTCCTTAAAAACAAGCGATGTCAATCTGGTGGACCGATCTATTTTAATTTATGGGAAAGGAAGCAAGGAGCGGCGCATGCAAATAGGTAATGATGATGTCTTACATATTCTGACTGAATATCGCAACAGTTTTCACGATAAGAATAATCCCTGTAGTTTTTTCTTCATTAACCAAAATCAAACTCCCGTCTCAGATCAGGCAATTCGGCGGATGATTAATAAATATGTATCTTTAGCAGCAATTGACCTTCATATTACTCCACATATGTTTCGCCACACCTTTGCCACAAGCCTTTTGGAGGCCGATGTCGATATTCGTTATATTCAAGAAATGCTAGGACATAGTTCTATTAATATTACTGAAATCTATACTCATGTCGCATTATCCAAACAAAGGGATATTCTTACCTCTAAACATCCCAGAAAAAATTTTCAAGTATAACGAAATCGCAAAAAACAATCGCCGGCACATTCTCCTCAATGCCGGCGATTCCTCTATTCTGTTGTAACTGACTGATAATCAGATATTATCAGTCGGTTTTTAGTATTCCAAACAGCCCAAAGGAGGATTTAATTATGAAAGTGAGCGTTATCGTTACAACCCATAACACAGAAAGGTATCTATTAAAATGTATGGATTCCATTTTTAACCAAACCTTATCAGACATTGAAATTATTATTGCAGATGATGCATCTACAGACAGTACTCCTCAAATAGCAACTGAACTTGCCAAAACGCACGAAAATGTTTTGTTTTTGCCGCTTTCTACCAACCTTGGGCCTGGAGGAGCCCGAAATAAAGCGCTCCAACAGGCATCTGGAGAGTACATATCATTTATTGACAGTGATGATTGGATGGACCTAAATTATCTGGAAGTAATGTATAATAAAGCGCAACAATTAAATGCCGATATTGTTACATGTAGTTTGATGCGAGAATACGATTATATTACTACTTCTCCCGTATATAAGTGCAAATACGATCAAGATTATGTGCTTTCTGGAGAGATTGCATTTCGTATTATGACAAACGAGTATAATTATGGTATAAAGTTCTTGCCGTCAGCTTTAAATAAAATATATCGAAAAACTTTTTTGACGGATAATTTATTAACATTTCCAGAGCATATTTTTTTTGAAGATCAACCTTTTTCATATAGTTGCACGCTGGCTGCAAATAGAGTGGTTTGTGTCCCTCAAGTTGTGTATCACCACTATAAACGTTCGGGATCCATTGTACAGTCATTTAATCAAAAGAATATAGACGATATGATGACTGCATACAAAATGATTAAGGAATACCTGCAGAAAAATAACATTTATAAAAAATTTCGATTTAACTATTATTCATCATTACAGCATTTTTATAATTTAATTGTTCGACAAATATTTGAGTTTGTCCCTGACGAAAAATCTAAAAAAGAATATCTCAAATATTCTTTCATTCGTCTGAAGGAGGTTATAGACATAGACGAATATATTGATTTTTTATCTTCTGAAGAACTGCGAAAGCATATTCAACCGAATATCACTGATACTACTATATATTAAAAGCAACTCTATATCCGCATGCTATTACACTTAATATAGCATGCGGATATCTATATAATATTTCCCTTCCCGAAGATGCCCGCCTAAATAAAACTCTAAATCATCTAATGAAAATTCATATTGATTTATATATTTTATGTTGTGACTAATAACAGGAAGGTACGTTGACCTTTCAGCGAATAATGTCACTTCTTTTTCCAGTTCATTTATTGCTGCCATTTTTTGATGCTTATGCAAATATACTAATGCCGAATATGCTGCTTCAAAAGCAAGTTGACGCACTTTCAATGGTCGCTGCGTTTTCATATATTCCAGCCTATACTTCTCACACAGTGGTAAATCTCCTTTGGTTAATGCTAGAAGAGAGGTAGCAAAAATGTGTCTATTATAATCATGAACAAAGTTTTCTTTTAATAGATTATTTGCGACAATGACTTCGCTGATATCTACTTTATCATTAATACAATCGAGAAATATAACAGCAAAATTATACATATATTTTGTCTTGGCATCGCAATCCGGTCTATTCTGTACCAGACTGTTATATTCTCTAAGTATTTTTTGCGCTGTATCAAAATCATTTGTAAGATTACATAAAATCAAGCGATACGTGGAAAAAGGAATATCTTTTGAAAACAAAAAATCTTTTGCCGGAATTTTATCCAAACAATTAATTCCATTTTCACTGTCAATAAACATTTTTACTGTGTTTACAGCGTATTTTATCGATGGAAGATCCCAGCCGAACAGAACTTTCCAATTATTTTGAACAGCTGTTGCCATTCTGTTAAAGCAATCTATTTTTTGCAAAGCTTCTTGATACTTATTGCTTTCATAGAGTGAATTGATTATTTCCCACAATGCAATATATCGAATTATTATTACTGTTGTGTCTGATACCGAAGCTGCCTCTGTATATAAACGTTGAAACAGATCATATCCAGAATAAGTTGTTCCGGCATTTGCATTTGCATAAGCAAAATATGCAAAAAACATAAAATAATTTTGAGTACAAACACCGTTTTTGAACTGCCTTTTTACAGTGTCTTCCAGAAAAATGTTTTCCAAAATATAATAAATTGAATAATATTTCTGCTCAGCAAATAACTCCTCCATTTTGCTTAATGCTTCCTCTACGGTATTGTTTTCCTGGCTTTTTAGTTCAAGTTGTAATTTCATATGGTAAACATCTTCAAAGGGAATATGTATACCATTATATGGTTTTAAAGAAAAATGACTAATAAATATATCTCTATAGTAATCATGCCAACTCACAAAAAAATCATCATCATTTTTTCTGATTAATTCGGCATCTAATAGTAAATTAAGGGTTTCAGCAGATTGTGGAATATCATTTATTAACTTACGATGTATTCCTGATAAGGTATAATAAATACAGGAACATAATGCTTCCGCATCAGCATTTCTGCTAAACGTATTTTTGAATTTAGAAATTATTTCATTTTTGAGAAGCTCACATCGCATAAATGAGTGATATGCTAGCTTAAAATCGTCGATATTTTTTATAGCATCGTTCAGTGTAGACAAATATTTCAAAAAATATACCACTTCTATTACCGATCCAAAAAGTGTTGTTATGCCAGCAGCATCAACATCAATATTTTTATTGCCAAGAAGTGTACATATATCATTACTGGTGACGTTCACTTCAATACTATCAAAAAATTGTTTTTTACCATTTCTATATTTTTCCATAGAAATTTTTTGATGTGAAGTTATAATGCAAAAAACAGGGTATTCCCGACTTATTAGTAACTTAAGCATTTCCTTTAAAATATTTCCGTATTCACGTGGTACTTTATGAATATCATCCAAAAGTATAATGCGATTATTAATACATATGTTGCTGAGAAAAATATCTTTTAACAGTTCAGGATTTTGAACATATTTTATAAAATCTTCTATTTCGGTTGAGAAAAAAACAAAATTCCAAAAAATATCTTTGATTTTAGGAAAATTTTTTCGTAATTCATTTACATAATCCGAATCTAAATCCTCAAAATATAAATACGGGAAAAACAATTGAAAAATAATTTTTTTAATAACCTTTATGTCATCTATTTTATCGCCTGAAAAAGTATAAGTGCTACATAATATATGCTGTTTTTCTTTCATTAACTTATTTTTAAATAACTGTAGGACATAAGATTTTCCAATTCCGGAACTTCCATATATTGATATTAACGAAAATTCACAATCCGGATTATGGGTATGATCTGTCAGATCCTTACATAATTTATCAACCAACTTATTTTGTGATGGAATGTCAAAAAATATATTTTCTGAATTTATAATTTTTATTGCAGTTGCCGGAATAATTTGTATTTCAAAATCTTCTGTACTAGATTCGTTTTCTAATAAATAAGCAATGGATATGGGCTGTAGCGTCTTATATTCGCCAGGTGAATCCAATTTTGAAATAGGCTCATATTCCAAATTTTCCGGTATACAGGCATAAAAAACATAATCATTAATTCCCTTTTTTAAATGAATTTTTTTCGAATCCTCTGATAGTAGTTGGATATTAATACAGCTATTCAATGTGGCGTCAAAATCCTTGTATACAGAAATGGAAAAGTGAATTTCATATATTCCACCAACGTATACAGAAGATAGCGGTTCTTGAAAAAAATTATTTCCAATAGAGTAAAAAGAAAGTTCTTCAATATGGTTGAAATATGGTTTTTCTAATTGATTATACATATCAAGAGTACATTTAAATTTAGATCCAAAAAAAGAAAACGGCTTGTCTAAAAGCCAGTTTTCCAAATGACTTTTTGTATAGAATTTCACCTCGCTACAACTATTGGAGAATATCAAAGCTTTTCGAATATCCGCAATTGTTTTTGATGCTATCTCTAAATTTGTAACAAAAATGATTTTTGAAATATTGCGTGACAAAATTGCGCTAACAATAGTTGCATCCAAGCGATATCTGCTTATTATGCTATTTTCCTGAGTTGCCTCAGCAGAATATTTAGCTTCCATCCACCAGACATCCACATTATTTGCATATCCAACAAATACAGCAAAATCCGGCTTTGGAGTGTCTGAAACTTCTCTGGCCAGAATTGCATCATGATTTCCGTCTCGCGTCTCCTTTGTTGGTTTCCATGAGCATCCATTTTGTGGTTCATTTTCTTCTACAAATTCAAGAGCCAATTTTTCAAATCCCCTAAAACCATCTACTATTGTTTCCCAATTAATATTCATTCTATGCAACCACCTCTATTTTTATAAATAATTGTAAAATTAAATGATAATATCTGATTATCTATCACGTTTCATTCTTCTTTGCTATTCGCTTTACATCTGTATCAAACTCATCATTTGTTATTAATGACTTTGTATACCTTTCATCAAACAGATCTATCAAGTGTTCTACGTCTTTATAAGTGTTTAGCTGTATTTTTCCATTTATAATCGTAAATGTTTCACGCCATCTTTCCGTTTTTTGAATTTTCTTTATTAACTCCTTTGATTTCAGTTTCACAACATTGTACTGCTTAATTCGAAGCATTTTTTTGGCGTATGTCTTTGATGGACGACTTACATATTCCTGTAATTTAAAATTGTTTTCCACAAGACCCGTTTTGGTTATATCCTCCACAACTTTCATGGCTTCTGAACGAATATACTGTTCAAAGCCAAAGTGCCTCTGCATCAGCTTTATATCCCTGGTCAGTATATTCTCTCCCACCACCAGTAAATTTACTTTTTGAGTTATCGTAAAAATTCTATCCGTAAATTCCTCGAACTTGTCCATATCTTCTGTAGATATCGCCTTGACCAAAAAATTTTCTTTTTTCTTGTTCGGAATCAATATAGGCTGAACACTTTGATATGCCCATATACACCTGCTCTCTCTTTTAAACCGAAAGAGTATTGCATCCACATTGTCAAAGTCATTTACTCCAAAATAATTTTCCTTCGGCTCAACAGCTTTCAAATATTCAAAAGGGGCATATTGTTCGTTCTGTGGCAGCACATATATTCTGTGTTGATCATCCGCCACATAATCTACACTTACATATTGTGATGCTTCAACTCCATAATCTCTTTTCACAACCTCAGCAATTGTTTTCTGAATTTTGTCTTTGAAATTATCTTGATTGTTTTTACTTTTTTCATAGAACGCAAAGCGCTTTAGTGTCTTTTCATCACCTTTTATAAGTGCATATACTTCGAATCCATATTCTTCATCGCAAAACATAGTTTCTATTTCCGTTACTATGTTTTGCATTGTACATTCTTCTCTTACATCTTCCATTTACTGTTCCTTTCTGTTCTTGTTGTACATAAGGCACACATCATCCGAAATATATTTCCATTTTACTACCTTATTTTCGTCCAGTTCCTCACGGCATATAGCAATATATGTTTTGGGATTTGGTACATTCGCTATGTCAGAAGTAAATTTCACCCTGTAAAGCTTGTATTGCAATAAAATCAATACAGGATTCTGGTAATATAAATCCGTTTTGACCATAAGTTCTGCAACAAACCACATCACCAGTATATATGAGATAAACTCATTAACTGTACTTACTTTATCCACCAACAGCGAAAGTATAAACGTCATAAAAAAGCTGATACCGGAGTCTTGTATCTTGTCTTCTATCACAATTTTATCCCCATCATCATTAAATGCTGTAAAACGCGCCTGCCGAAATTGCCAGAACGTAATGAATCCACTGATTGCAAACCAAAGTGCAATAATACCAATTAAAATCTGCCAAATATCGTCCCTCAGTCCTGTCTCTTGAATCATCTCAATGATATTGCATTTATGTAGTATGCTATCCAGCAAACAATATATTTTCCCAAGCGTTTCCTTCGTTACGCTTTTGATTACTATAAGAATCGACAATGGCAAAAATGACTGTACAATTAATTTTCTTTTCAATTTTTTATTCTCAGTCATCTATTCTCCCGCTATATTCCTCAAGCATTTTCACATATGTACCTAATTGCTTTCTCTTCTCTCCTGATAAACTTCTATATACTTTTACCAGTTCTTCTTCCTCCTTGGCATACTGTTCCATAACCTCCCGTTCTTCCAAAAAGTCCGTCATAGAAATCCCAAGTTGATTACAAATAATCAGTAATGTATCAATTCTTGGTTTTGAATTTCCCTTCAAGAATTCACTTATTGTAGACGAAGAAATACCTGCTTCTTTAGCAAGTTTGTACGGTGTACTTCCCTTGGCTTCACATATTTTCTTAAGTTTCTCCGCCAATTCCATACATTTTTCTTCAGTATCATACATTTAGCTACCACCTTTGTCCTGTAATATAAAATCCCTCTATTTAGTACATGACAATAAATGACAAAATCTTACAAACATTTTTAAATTAGTTGATTGCATTTTTAAATTTTTTATCATGAGTTTATGCACCAAAATTTTCAGGTGCTGTTACCATTTACCCGGTTATCACTATCATAGGCTTGGCTACCGGTTTTATATCGGCTATTCTCCGGGCATCCTCTAACGTATATTTTTCATTCAGTTGCTTTAATTTGTCGGGTTCTATAAACGTCAGTTCTCTGTCACTAATGAAAAATCCCTCCTGTTTCAGACTATTCTTTAATATTTCACTTCTTTTTTGATTGTATTGATTTAATTTGCAGTATTCATCAAAAACACTTTTGCTAAATATATGTGTATTGGCTATCTTTGAAATGTATTTGGTAATATCGGGGACATCCTTATGAGGATATATTTTTTCGCCTTTTTCCATTTCCTCATAGATCCATTCACAGAAATCCTCATCCAATAAGAATTTCGCCTTATCGAATTGTGCATCCAGATACAGATCCTGTATTCCAAGAACCATATAGGCATGCTGCGACCTACACCGGTTAAACGGCTGATACCCCACCGGTATCACATGCTTTTCCATGGATTGATATTCCGAATTTTCCCCACAGTTATTTTTTGCGGTTTCCACTACCAGCCACATCAGATCTTCTATCTCCGTCCTTGCCTTATAAATCATTCCATACCGGGAATCTCCACCTATTTCAGCCACATTGGGTCTGGAATCCTTTTTCTCAAAATCACACTTTCTGAGAGGCTCCCATCTGCTAAATGAATCTTCCTGTTTCCACTTACAGCACGCAAAAAAGAGAGCCGTTTTTATATCACCGGTAATATCCAGCATATGCGTGGGCAATCCATAATGCTGCATAATCGCCATGTAAGAAACATCGCTGATTTGTCTGGACCACTGCAATGGTGCCTCCATCTGATCCAACAGTTTGCCACACTCATCGTATCTCATTTTGGTCACTGCCTGGAATATCCCTGGGGACAAATTTCCGGTGCTCCTGTAAATACTCGGTTTCGAAGAGCCGTAATATGCGTTTTCTCCTCTCCAGAAAAGCTTTCCTCTCGGCTGCGTAATCATTGTCCCCACACCGGGATAGGTACACAATAAACCATCCCGGTAAAACGAAACCATCAAATTAACAACCATCGAAAGAAGCCTGATAGAATTTTCGTCCGGCAAAACTTGCGCCCTGATTTTTTTCCGTTCTTCTTTTTCTCCGGGAAATACTACGTAATACTCATTTAGAGAAATCCTGCTCTCTCCCGGAAACACTCCCAGTATCTCCGCAGCCTGTGCCAGTGACTGCACATTCTGGGTATTACACCAGTTCTGATACAGTTCACATGCCATTGCGGCCATCCTTTGATTCTGTTCTTCAAATTGCATTGCAGCCTGCAAATGATCTGTAGTAATTTCCAGTACATTTTCTATCTTATCCACGAACAATGTCGAATGCTTTCTTTCCTCTGACCGCAAATAGATTCCCAGATTTTTGTTCCAGTCTGCCATATCCCCATATAAAGTCTTTAAATGTTGTTGAATGATATAGAGTACATTGCGATAGGATAACGTTACCCCTGAATTATCAAGAGTCATTTGCTGTGCCATTTGTTTTTCCCATGGTGTTTTATTCAATTCCTCTACTGTTGGATGATACATACCGTTCCTCCTCTCAATGTTTACTGCATTTCGGGCATTTGCCCTTTCCTCTGGTTCTTTCCACAATAACTGCCGTCCATTTCGTCTCGCAGAGATGGCACTTCCAGCCTGCTCTTTTTCCGGAACCCGCTGTCAGAAAATCAGGATTCAGGTTGCTGTTTTCCTCATAGTCCCAATCCTGCATCAGTTCCGGATGCGTCATGGTAATCGGCTGCTTTTTACTCAAAAGCTTCCTTTGTCTCGCTGCGGCTCTGCTCTTTTCGGCACAAGCAGGACAGCCCCGTCCATTATTTCTGGAGATCACCGTGGCTTCCCATTCATTTCCGCATTGTTTGCATTTCCACCAAACTTTTTTCGTATATCCTGCCAGGATTTCATAGGGACTGACTGTATTCTTCTCCCAATCCCACGCTTCCAGCAGAGCGGGATTCTTCTCCGCAAGGTTCCCTCTGTCTTTTACCATCTTCCTTCTGGAATTTGCATATCGGATCCTCTTCCCACATTCCGGGCAGCCATTTCCCTCCGCCCGTCGGCGGATCATTGCCTTCCATTCGCATCCACACACAGGACAAAGCCACCATACTGTTTTCTCTGATCCAATGCTAAGCTTTGTTGGATCCAGTCCACTATTTTTCTCAAAATCCCATGATTTCAGCAGTCTTTCATTTGAAGTAATGTCGTTGTATCCTTTTAAAGCAATACGATTTGCACAGATAGGGCAACCATTTCCTCGATTTCTTGAAACAATGGAAGCATACCAGAAATGACCTTTTTCACATCTCCACCATACTTTTTTACCGCTTCCGGCAGTAATTTTCTCCGGGGATAATTCATCATTCTTTTCATAATCCCATTCTTTTGCAATTGCCGGATTCACCGTTGCCAGATCATTAAACCCTTGTAAAACCCGCATTCCGGAACAATAAGGACACTTTCCACTGCTGATTTCATAAGAAACTGTACTCATCCATTCGTGACCGCAATCTCCCTGCCACCAGAACTTTTTACTGGACCCGACAGAAATATCTTCCGGCGTTACCCGGCCGTTCTTTGTGGGATGCCACATTTTTGCAATCTGAGGTGCCTTTTTCAAAATTGAATTTTCTTTCTCGCTGAATGCAATCAGTGAATAAATCTCTGCCGCATCCCGTTCCGGATCCACCTCATCCTCTTTCATGTGTATCTCAACTGCGTATTTATCTGATAAATACTGATACAAAAAATAAATTGCATCCCTTAATCCATTTCTGTCTTCCAGTCTGTAATCGAAAGAAGAATCATTCAGTTCCGGACAGTCCTTCTCCCGTATCCGGACCAGTGCAATGTGATTTTCCTCACATTTCCGGTTTTTCCGAAGATCTCTGGCTATTCCGTTTCCCCTAGAATGTCCGTAAGTTCCGTCATATTCAATTGCCAGACGATATTCCGGCAAATAAATATCCAGTTCATAAGGTGCTATGTTCTCGTCCCTGTAATTTGCCTGTACATTCTCTATATGTAGGCGCAAATAATAGAGGATTGCCTTTTCCGGAAAAGATACCCTGCGTTCCTCTGAACATTTAGGGCATCCCGTTCCCTTGCTCCGGTCGCTGACAGTCGCCTTCCAATGATGCCCTCTTCTGCAATTCCACCATACCCTTTTTCTGCTAAAGCATGCACATTCTGACGGGTCAATCTCATTTCTGTCGTAGTCCCATTCCGACAGCAGCTCCGGGTGCTGTGATGCAAAATCATTATAGGATTTTAAAACGATTCTATTCGCACACACCGGGCATCCCGTGCCACCATTTCTCTGAATCACACGTGCCTGCCATTCATGACCTTTATCGCATTTCCACCAAACTCTGTTTTTAGAGCCTGTCCCCACATCCGTAGGTTTCAGATTGCCGTTTTTCTCCCAATTCCACTCCGCTGCCAGTTCTTTGTTCAAGGTGGCCAGATCGTTGTATCCCGGCAAAATTCTTCTGTTATTACAATAAGGACACCCCTGCCCTTTCGTTCTGCTTCGGATATCCATGTCGAAAGAATGCCCCTTCTCGCAGATCCAATATACTTTCTTCTGAGAACCGGCAGTAACTTCCTGCGGAGTAAGTCCATTGTTTTTCTCATAATCCCACTGCCTAATGAGGCCAGGATATAAAACGGCTAAATTATTTGGTTTTGACATATTCAAGTATATTTTCACCTCCGCAGATTGCTATTAAATTACTGCCGTAAGGCATTCTTTTATTCCTATTATACTTCATACTGCATCCCTTTTGCTTTTATTTATTTGTTAAATATCATTAGGATAATATAAACTGCGTAATAATTGCGTTTTTCCATACAATATGTTATTATGATAAAGAATTTAAGTTTTGAAAGTGAGGACATTATGTTATTAGATAATAAATCCATTTTGATCACCGGCGGTACCGGCAGCTTCGGTAAAGCTTTTACCAAGTATGTATTGGATCATTACAATCCAAAGAAGATCATCATTTATTCCCGCGATGAATTCAAACAGTTTATCATGCAGAATGAATTCAAGCAGTATGCCGGCAAGCTCCGTTTCTTCATCGGCGATGTCAGAGACAAGGAACGTCTCACCAGAGCGTTTGAAGGAGTCGATTATGTGATTCATGCCGCAGCTCTGAAGCAGGTTCCTGCCTGTGAATATAATCCCGCAGAAGCTATCAAGACCAACATTCATGGTGCGCAGAACGTCATTGATGCCGCACTGGATACCGGGGTCAAGAAAGTGGTTGCTTTATCTACAGATAAGGCTGTTAATCCCGTCAATCTGTATGGTGGTACCAAACTGGTATCCGATAAGCTGTTCATTGCCGCAAACGCTTATGCCGGAAGCAAGGATATCTGCTTTTCCATCGTTCGTTATGGTAATGTAGCCGGAAGCCGCGGATCCGTTATTCCGTTCTTCCATAACATTATCAAAAACGGCGGCACCGAGCTTCCCATCACCGACTACCGCATGACCCGTTTCTGGATCAGCCTGCAGCAGGGTGTGGAACTGGTGATCAAAGCTCTGGAAGAATCCAAGGGTGGTGAGACCTTCATCTCCAAGATTCCTTCCTTTAAGATTACCGATCTGGCACAGGCAATGCTGCCCGGATGTAAAATGCCCGAAGTAGGAATCCGCGAAGGTGAAAAGCTCCATGAGATCATGGTCACAGTAGAAGACTCGCTGAATACCTATGAATACGATAAGCATTTCATCGTATATCCTCAGATGGTATGGAGTGAATCCAGACGTGCCGTTCCTACCGGCAAGAGAGTACCGGAAGGCTTCTCCTACAGCTCCGGCAATAATACCGAGTGGCTGAGCGTGGAACAGATTCAGGAATTGCTGAAGACAATTGATTTGGAGAAATAATTATTATAGAAAGCATTACTGTTTAACATCTTTACAAAAATTCCCAAACCATCAGTTCTTTAAACTATGGTTTGGGAATTTTCATTTCTACAGAATCTCATCCGTCCATCCGATATCTTCGCCATCTCCACTATCAGAGGAATCTCCACCGGAATTACTGTCTGAACTGCCATTATCGGAGCTTCCATTATCTGAAGAGTCATTGTCGGAATGATCATTATCAGAGTTATTATTGTTATCCGGCTGCTGTACCGGAGCAGGTGTTGCCACCGGAGTTGCTGCCGGTGCTGTTACCGTTGTCGTACTATTACTGCCTGTCTGTGCTTTCGGTGGCTGTGCAGTTGTTTTGTTATTGCTGCTCTCCACCCGGGATGCGGATACCAGTGCTACGCCTGTCAAGGTACCTGCTTTAGCCATCAGCGGAGAAATCTGTTCTGCACTGATGGTTCCATTCTGCACTGCTTCCCGGTTCTGTGTGATCAGTTCCTGCATCTTGTTTCTTCCTGCCAGTACCGGATCCGCCTGCAGCAGATCTTCTACCGGTGCCACATCTACCCATTGTTGATGCTTATCCTGTTGCTGTAATATACCGTTCATAATGCGGATTTCCTGTAAATTATCTGCTCCTGCCAGTTGTTGTTGCTGATCCATTGTCACTGCCACCACATCCTGTGCTCCCGCCAGCTGACTCTCCAGGAGTTTCCTGTCACTCTGAGAACGATATAATGCCATTCCCAACACTAATGTCGTCAGTGCAAATACACAGGTCAGTATGATCCATACTGTATTTTTCTTATTTTTATTATTACTTTCCATTCAGAATTGCTCCTATCTCTACTTTTCTACGCTGTCCACAATATTTTTCAGGAAATTATAACCAGACGTTCCCGGTCTGAAGTCTCCACGGTTCAAAATCTGTTTGCAGACAGTATACATACTACGGGACATTTCCGGCCCGTAGATTACCACATTACTACCGTCCTTTTCCATGACTGTATAGGGGCGGAAGATATACGCTGTGTTATAACGAGCCGGTGGAAGATTCGTAAGGACATTTGCAAACTGATCTCTGCCATTCACTCTTCTAATGACCTTATCGCTGAATCTGCCGTTGATGACACCATATGTTTTTCCTCCACCTAATTTATTGCTTCCATAGACCATGGGATATTGTGTATAGAGATCCGGGCGCATAATCAGCGTACCGATTTCCTTGATCCGGTATCCCTGCAGTCCGGAAGCACCGGTCAGCTGCTGTTTTTTTGCAGAATCTATACCAAAGGTACATCTCAGTCCGGTGTTGCCGGTATACCGCACAGAAAATCCGTGGTAGGAAAAAAGATTCTCAAACTCAGGGATCGCCGCAGCCGTATAATAGCTTCCATTATAGGAGAGACTCCATACATACATGCCGGTGGGAATGCCTGATGCATTGTATTGAACTGCCATAGCCGTCTGTGCCGTAGTTCCCAACGGTCCTGTGCTTCCGATGCTTATCAGCCGTTTCGACTCGTCATTCTGCCATGCTGTGCCGGAAAACTCTACACCGTCAATATACAGCCTTGCACTTCTGTCATAGCCTGCGGGGAGAACCAGGACAACATTGCCATTTCCCACTTCCGGTTCTGTAACCTGGGGCTTCGGTGTCGGTGTTGGTGTCGGGGTCGGCGTTGGCGTCGGGGTCGGATCCGGGGTTCCTGCCACAGCTTTCATCTTACGTACCGTCGTGCAATTTGCCACAGAAGAAGATGCTACATACAAGGTTCCTCCTCCGCAAAAGGCTGCGAAAGCATTGGCATCATTGCTAATGGTATTGGCCAGTTCCGTCCATACTCCATTTTTCAGATACCGGGCCCGCAATACCGTTCCCTGATTCCAGATAATATACGGAATCTGATCCTTTACAATCAGCTGAAAACCGGTAGACATATCAATATCATTCAATGCCTGCTCTGTCCATGTGTTGCCGTCCCATGTCAGAAATACATTGTTCTGTCCGCCATTTTTTGCTGCTATATAAACCATATTACCAACAACACAGGCCTCCGCCTGATGCACTTTTTCCAGACTGTTAATGGTGTAAATATCGGTCCAGGTACTGCTTGTCGGGTCATAACATGCAACTCTGCCTTTTGCAGTCTCACCGGATGCAAAATAATCACTATATACCGCATACCATTTTCCCTGTCTGCAAAAAGCGGTGGGGTTGGCAATCTCTCCCTTTGACACAGTAATTGCCGGAAGTTCCGTTGATGTGCTGATATTTACCAGACGTAATTTACCCGAAACGTAGGAACGAACCCATACATTTCCATCCTCCAGCATAAGTGCCGCCTTAGCCGGGTAATAGCCGGTATCATAGGTATATTGCACGCTCCATTGACCATCTGCATATCGTCCTACACTCAATGTACCTGTTGCATCAATATACAACATATATACCTGTCCGTTGGCATATAACACATCAAATACATCTGAACTATATTGTGTCGATGTTGTCGCTATATTTTTCCAGTCACCGCCATTGGGGGACTCATATAATGCTGCCTGCCCGTTGTAATTTCCAGCAAGGTACAGCCTGATTCCATCCTCGCTGCCAGTGATTGCCGGATACCGTAATCCGCTTACCTCCTGTCCCTGCTGCAGCCAATAGGCGTCATCTTCCAATTCCGGAAACTCCACATGAAAAGTGGCTGTTCCGTTTTCATAGCGCACATTGCTGATCACAATTCCACTGTTGGACCCGTCATCGTAAAAAATAGTATCCTGCGTGCAGGGGGCATTCATGTCTGCGCTGCCCAGTGTCGGCCGGGATGCAGTACCGACCGCTGCTTTTCGCACCGAACTCAACTGTGTTCCCGCATCATTTTTGTATGTCTCATAGGCTCCCCTGCTGTCCAATGTACCGGGACGAAAAACATACATATAATTTTCTCCGGTAGCATTTGTGTAGTCTGCCAGTGCTGTATTCACACGATATACGATCAGACCGGATTCCGGCAGTTCATATTCATAGCCACGGGTACCATCTACTGCTGCGCCCGTCTTTACACGATATTCTACCACAAAAAATTGTGAAGAAGACAGTTTCGTCTTCAAGATATAAGCTCTGGTTCCACTGTTGTTCTCCGCTGGTACCAAAGTATAATCTCCGCTCTGGGTAACCACCGGGGTATCCGCTTCCGGAATCCAGCCGAGATCTTTTCTGGTATAAACCAATGGATAATTCGCCGGTGCGGATACTGCCGCCATATGATCCCAGATTCCCACCGGTTCTCCCATGTCTCCTGTGGTACGATACAGATCCGGTGCTCCCAGAGAATGCAACAGTTCATGAGAAATCGTAGTATATCCCCAGTCATAGGCCATCCCGTTCTCTTCAATCCACAGGCGTGTAGAAGGTATCACATTATAGGCTGCAACTTTTTTCCCAAATAATTCCCATTGTCCTGCTCCATCTGCCTTATGTGGATAATACGGTCCACTTTTATCATCTTGTCCGGATCCTACTTTCACCAGAAAAGTCACATTGTCAATACAGCCTTCCTGATTGCCGGTATCCAACCCCGCTGTAATAGCTGCAATTTTCCCGTTCTCACATAAGGCATTCACCTGATTTACTACTTCCGTGATAAACTCTGTCTCGGTATATTCCATGCAGCTTTTCGTAAGTGTTATCGACACAAAAGTATTGTTGTTATCCTGCGGAAAGAAGCTGTTCACAGTCACTTTGCCGTCAGAGATAGCAGAGATGTAAGCATGTACACTGTTTACGGATTGCTTCGTGTAAATTGCCTCGCAGTTTTTATAATTCGTCTGGAAATAGCTGGTGTCTCCGACAAAATCTACCATCAGCACCAGATTTCCCACTGTCTTTTCCGCAGCCTCTGCCTGCACAGGCTTCCATAGCAATACGCTGCATACCAATAATACAAGCGTTAATAAACTCTTTTTCATCTGTTTCATAGGTAACTCCTATCCTAAAATGCAGCCGTTTTTAGTTCCAGATACTGCTGATTCCCAACTGTTCCGGTGCAAATGCATCACTTACGGTACCTGATTCCACCGTCAGATAATAGGTGCTTTTCCCTTCCTGTCTGGATGCATATGCTGTCTGCCCCTCTTTGGTCAGTTTGGCCGGCGTCGTCGTTGCAGGCTCTCCCTGTGCGGAGAAATCTCCTTCGTATGTAATTGCCTGCGAACTGCGATTATGAAAAGCTTCTGCCGCACCATTGCTCAGATCTGCGGTGCCCATACGCACGGTAAGCTTTCCTTCCGGACGATTTCCCGCCGATAACGTTCCCTCATATTCCACATAGGTGCCATCTGTCAGATTCAGGCTCTCGCTGGTAAACGCACCGGTTCCATTCTCAGCGCAGACGTAATACCGGATTTCATTATCGCTGACCTGTACGTAAAATTCTCTGCCATCAGCAAGCGGATACTCTATCGCAGTACAATGCTGTCCCAATTCATCCGATAAAATCAGCATTTTCCAGTCCCCATTGTCGGTTGTGCCGGTATAATTTCTCTGTCCGATCAGGAGATCCGACAGCATTACCGTGTACCAGTCTTCTGCCAGGATACTATCCACTGCTGCATCTGCATTTCCCTCTGCCATGGCATCCAACACCGGCTGTGCCTTGCTCTGCACTTCCTCTGTATCCTGTGTCAGTTCCACCGTAAGCTCCGCTAACTGTGCCTGTCTCTCCGTTGTGTAATCCAGACGCTGTTCCCACTCCAATGCATCACGCTGTGCCAAATGGCCTTCTGCCTCGCTGTCCGTCTCTGCGGTCTGTCCGGCAGCCGCTGTACTCTCTGCAGATGCTTCCACTGCCTGTTCAACGGTCGCTGTTAATATGCCGGAGTTCTCTGTTCCGCAGGCTGTCAGGGCGATGCACAGACTTACGGTGATCATGGATAGGTTTCTGATGTACTTCTTATTTTTCATTGTATTTTCTCTTTCTGTAATTAGTATTGTAATTATATTTCGGCAGGGATTGGGAATTTCATTAGTTTCAAAAGTCTGTATTTTCGCACAAATGTAAATACAGCAACGTCCTCTAAGAAGACATTGATACATGTATTCGAATAATATGTTTCTAAAGGCGTCTGCATTTTGATTGCAAGAGTCCATGAAAGAATAATCGTAAATAAGAAACCACAGAGCCCCGCCAAATATATTGCTGTTCTTTGCTTTTGGTTCAATTCCAGTTTTGAAATTTTATACCCTAATATGAAGTAAAATACATAGTTGCATACAAGGCCCATGTTCATGTTATTTATATTTCCATTAATTGCATTTGTAATAAGGATCATTTTTCATTACCAAAATCATTTACAAGCTGACTTATTTGAGGTAATAAGAGCCAAAATACAAAAGATATTATTAAAAAATAATCATAATAAATTGTTCTTCCCGTCGAAGATTTTTCATTTATTTTCATATGTTTTTCTCCTTTGCATGCACTCTATTATGAATACCTTACCATCATAACAGCACTAATATCCGTTCCTTCCCCCCGCCAATACCCTATACACTCCCGGCGTAAATTTTTTCAACCCTAAATATATAGCTGCCACAATAAAGCAGCAAACCAGTACCACTATCCCCTGGCATACTCCTTCATCCAGCCAGTTGCCCAGAATTAGACCTACTATTTTTACCAAAAAAGGCATCAAAATCATATGCGCACAATATAACATGAATGCATAATTCGAATGCTTCATTTCTATCGAAGGGTTCTTTCCCAAAATAATGATCCCCAGGACGATAATAATTGCTATAATATCAATATCCTTTTTAATCATTTCATGCGCATTAAGGTATGGGTACAGTGCACACAGCGCAATATATATCAATAATGTGAACGCAAGTGAGATTCCCCTGGGCCTATTTGCTGCTTTTATGATATTTTCTTTATAATGTAAGCCGATATATCCGCCAAAGCAAAAAACAAACAGCCATCTGCCAAACGAATAATAGCCGAATGAAGAACTGGCCATTGCCAGTACAAGCAGCGAAATAGCTCCCACTACTTTATTCTTTATTAAATAGTATAAAACAGGTGCCACTATAAAATAGGTCATTATCCTGATCAGGTACCATAAGGGATCATTCAGTGGTTGGAAGTTTATGGTACCTATCTGTATAAACAATAAACTCTTGATGCTATCAAGCGCTGAGTATTTCATTTGTCCTGTTTCTACCAACGATACTGCCTGTACGATAATTAAGTTTAATACTCCCCATAAAATGTATGGCACGAGAATGCTATATATTTTTTTCCTGATCATTTCAAAATATGTATATTTCTCATACTCATAAAAGAGCCAAAAACCTGACATCATAAAAAAACATGCCATTGCATAAACTTCCAAATTAATAAGAAAGGACGATATCATGGAGTCTGAACTGCCATAGTACGTTTCCCATTCTCTTACACAGTGCATTGCAACAACGGTTATTATAAAAAACAAATTGATCCATTTAATTTTGTTTGAAAAATTTTTGAACGCATCAAAATCTATAGTCTCTCTTGTTTCCATTTCCTCATACTCTATTCTGTTAATTTCAATCTGAATCGTCATACTCTCTATAACGTATCGTTGATTGTAGCACTGTCAATTCTCTCTTGCAATATTTCCCTCTAAACTTTATATATTCTTAAAAATTGTGGAAAACATACAATGCACCGCTGCTTAAACTCCTCCGCAACTGGAAAAAGAATTTCTCAGCAATGCAATATCATTGAAAATTATATAAAAAGAGCAGAAGGGAAACGATCCTTCTGCTCTTTCTGTTAGGTTTGATTGCCTCAGTGAAAATCCGGCCTAATCAAATTCAATAATCCCCAATTGAATAAATGATAATGTTAGCATTGAAAATAGATTATAAACTCCGTCTGAAGCATATTTTACCTCTTGCAAATCAAAAATCGCACTGCTTGTTTTTGAAAAATCATCTATATCCCATTCCTGATCAATATGCTCTAAATAAGCTAAAAATTCCTCTGTTGCGGTTCGAAGTGTTTCCTCCGAAATTTTATTCATTTGTATTTCTAAATGTTGACCAATATATGTTTTTACATTTGATCCAATTCCAAATTCAATATTATAAGATTCCTTATAAAAAGATGAAATCAAATAGCTTTCGATGCATGGATAACTTAAAAGAAGTAATTGTATACAGCACTCGTCCGATTGACCGGTTTTTATTGATTTTCATAAACACTATCCTCATAATTTGGCAAACCGCCAAAAATACCACTATTATACATTTTTTCTATATTTTGTGCATTTCTAGGCTGCTGACTCGAGAATCGATTGATGTTGCTTCCCTCATGCCCCAAAAAACTAATTGCATATTCCTGGTCAGGCCTCAAAACAGAATTACTTAAAATATTAGTAGAATGCGAAACAAAAAACATCTGTGAATGAGTACTTTTTGCCATAAAATACTTAATGAGTAATTCTTCAAGTTCATTATGAAACCCACTCGAAAATTCATCCACCAACAACATCCCACCATTTGAAATAACCGAAAGATATACCGGAAGGAGTCTTAACAATGCTTGATTTCCGCTAGATTCCTCTCCAAACGGGATCGGTTCTCCAAGCCCTTCTCGTCTAAAGGCAACCAACTTGTCTTCTTCATCTTTTCCCGCAATAATAGTATACTTTGATCCTTTAGACCCATGTGTATATTCAATGGTTTGCCCAAATGCAAATGATTTTAGAAAATTATTAATTGTATCACAGCCTTCTCTGTTAAGGTATGCCGATACCCCCATTTTCTCTTTTCCATAAGAATATATTTCGTGTTCAAATAAATTAATATACGCCGATTTTTCCAAATACTCCATCCACCTTGAGAGAACATGATTATTTGAAAATTTAGTGTTAAAGTATAATGTTCTTAAAAACAAAGCATCTTCCGCAACATCCTGTCTATCATACGCAATACCTTTTGCATCAGCTATATAAGATTTTGCTGAGTCGCCAATCCGTTCTAACATTATTTTATTATTGCAGAATAATTTTTCAGAAATGAACTTTTTTTTCGTATCAATTTCAAATGAATAATCTACATCACAGTCCTCAATAAAAAACGAATATTCTATAGAAAAAGAATACCCATCTCCAAATAAGCAGCGGAACAAGCCCGAATCAATACTTCTCTCTTTAAACAGGAAATCTAAAAGCAACCTTATTGCAAGAATTAAATTTGATTTTCCAGATGCATTCGCACCAACAAAAACTGCACCCTTAAGGACATCATTATCAGCTACATTCTGTGGTAAAATAGTATAATTTGTCTTTCTGAAATCAACTTCTGTTCTATTTTTAAATGATTTGAAATTTGATAATATAATACGTGTAAGCATATTAATTCCTCTCTTTCAAATAAAGTATACCACAAGAGCACATCGGTCGCAATATTTTTACGTCTTTTTCTATTTGCTCGTATTTTTTTTACGCATATTATCAATCATTATATGGAGATACCAAATCAACTATTCCAATGTAAAGTGAAAATGTTCCTGCTATTTTTCCTTACGGAGAAAAATTCAATGATTGCGTTGTATTCACCGGCTATTGTTTATGCTAATCTAAATTTAGGTCACATGGCTCATTGAAATCCGGCGCACTCCTCAGCACTTTACAATTTTGGGGTGACAACCATACAGCGCTTTTTACAGAACGCAATTCCATACGCAAGAATCTCGTTTGCGCCTTAATGTATGTGTTTATCGCTATTTTTTCAGGTGTTTCTTTGTTTGCAATCCACCCAACAGCAGTGGCTAGTTTATCATTTAAGTCAATCAGTACATCTTTTAATCCTTTACCATCAATATTAATCAGTGATTGCATCGTCATCTTCTCCTTCATCTTCCTGTTCCCATTTTTCCAACAGTTCTTCCAGGTCATAACCATGCGCTTTTGCAATACCTCTTGCCGCATCTTCATTTCCACACTTATATATCATATATATAGCAAAACTTACCCTGCTCTCATATATCTCCCGATCAATCATTCCACAGTCATACTCTCTGTTGGCCTTTTCCAGTTCATAACGCCATTCTTTCCATCCCATAGTTCGTACCTCCCTATATAGTCTCTTTTTTCATCAGTGCCCCTTCCATTTTTGCATAATTAGCTACTGATATTAAAGGTATAGGCTCCTGCTGGCCACCTATATATGTCCCTCTACTTACTGCATGACATTAATCGACAATATCTTACAAACTTTTATTGGAGGACTTTTATAGGTGTCAGACCCTATTTAAGTAACTCCCGCAAGCCGGGCGACATCACATCCTCTATGTTTTCCAGCATTCCGCACACCACCGCCTTATTGTGGATATATTCCTGCCATCTGTCACGCTCTGTGGATTGCTCAAGCATTTCCAGGAACTGATTCATTACGTTTTTATCCTTAGGGAATCGTAAAAGCAAAACATATGCCCTTTCTACAATCTCCCGTGGAACATCTTTCTTATATCGTACTTCATAGACAGTTTTCCATAACTGAATTGCTTTTTCTGCCAGAATAGCGTTATCCGGATATCTGTCCAAAAGTGGTTCTGTCTCTCCGAGATACCCTTGTATCATCTCATCCGCTACGGTATCATCATATCTCACTTTCAATGCCCTGGTCCCCACAAGCAATCCGGCAAAATCAGATATCATCATATTGCCTTGCAACTCATCAAGCAGTGCATCAATATGTCCGATCCCGTAAGAATCTATTCCCGCTATGGCTGCTGCCATTGCAGTAGCTGCAGTACTGAAATATTTCGCATGAAGATAGTAATAATGCGATTTATCATTAAAATAGATGTTACGTTTTCCGCTGGCATAATCCACTGCGTAATCTTGAAGCCAATTTGTAAACATCAGCAATTTGCCGCCCAGTTCCATGGTCTCCCAACATTTTTGAGCTCCGGAAAACACAATATAGGCATACTGCTCAGACTGATGTTCCTTTTTCCAGTCAACTTTCCGGAATATTTTCCGATGTCGTCTCCTGATGTCCCACCATTTTTTATAGTAAACATCCGAAACAATAATTTCCCGCTGCAAACTTAGCCCTAATTCTTTCTTTTCCTCGCCTTCGGCTACTTCTCGCAAAGCCTTCTCCGTCTTTTTAATAATGTCCTGCGCTGAATCTATGCAGCTTTTTTCCACCAGATAGTGAATTGTCTCCAGAAGATATTGTACTTTTCTGACTGACAGATCCCTGTTCACCGGAAAAAAAGCGATCCGGTCTATCGCCTCATAAAAATTTTTATGAGACCATCCCAACATCTGCCGGACACACAAATACATGCTCTGGAGATAAATTGCCTGAAGCTCATTGGTGACAGGCATGCTTTTCCAATATTCATATTCCTCCAGATCTCTGTTCAGAAAGTACAGGCCATCCTCTTTCGTGCTAATAACCTTAAATGCCAGCAAAGCCTGTCTCACTATCATTGCATTAGCATTCGTATAATCCGCAGAAGCCTCCCTGATGACCCGAACCAGGGACTCCTCCCGCTGAAAATCTGTCAGACACCGGCTCAAAAAGGCATTATACTCAGCGGGACAGTTTCTCCATAGCAATCCGGATACTTCCCGAATATCCTCTTCCTCAAAGTAATACAAAAACATATATTCTTTAACAATATCCGGGTATAACACATGCAGAACTTCAGTGCCCTCCAGAATATCCTGTGACGCATCCTTTAACAAGCCTGTCAAAAAATCTTTTCTCTGCGTTCCTGTTATCGTATGTGTCTTCGTAAAATCACGTACCGTTTCCCACTCTGCCGGATGCAGCATCGCCAGTTCTCTCACAGATATCCCTTCCGCCACTCCTGCACATATGATCATGCGGATCAAAGCATTGAATACATCCATCCTGTGATCGACCACCTGCAAAATGCGTTCCTGCTCTCTGCTTACCACATTTTTCAACAGGCTTTTATAATCATCATATTCTACAGCCATGCATCCATTGGCAATCCAGGCTTCTACAAACATCTGTAAAAACAAAGGCCGGAACTTCAGCTGTTCAAACTTCCTGCCGTATTCATCCTTCAGTCGGCGATCCCGGTAGCGGTCTGCGGGCAGTCCGTTTTTCTCGCAGATAGCGCCGATCAGTTCCTCCACTGCAGCCCCGTCCAGATCATCCAGGTATAAAAATCTGTGGTTTTTCGTGCTTAATTCCAAATTATATTCCGCATCATTGCATTCCTGCCTGTAATAAGGCGCCATCGCCGTTATCAGATCGTGGTGCCAGGATCCGAACTCTGTTGTATTTTCTCTCTCCAATAGCAGAATCCGTAATTTATATGGCCCGGATGAAAATTTATCTATTAATATTGCAAAAATAACTGCTATTTCTGCCTCATTTCCTTTAACATAATCCACTATCGCCACGGTATCATTGAACGGTTTGAAACGACGTACTTCCTCCGGATCCACAGCATAGTTCAGAAAAAAGCCAAAGAAATCCCGATGGCTTCTTTTCAAAAATTCCAGTGCCAGTCGGCTTTTTCCGGCGCCTCCCTGCCCGGTAACAGCCCACCATAGGAACATCCTGTCTGCCTCCACAAAATTCTGTAACTGTGCCAGTTCCATTCTGCGCCCACAAAATTTTAAATATTGTTGGGAATAATGATACTCTGCTAATCCGTAAGCATCCATAGTGTTCTTTGTGTATGCTGTCCTGGTAACCATCGGATTGCTCTCTATCTTCGCATATAACCGCAATTGCGCCATATCCTCGAGGAATTCCGGGAGGTCACTATACTTCTCTCCGTAAGGGATCGCCCGAATAAAATCCGGCAATCCCTCCGGTTCTTCCCCCTGCCGATACAGATAATAATACTCTCTGTCAATGTGCAGATAGTCCCGGGCGAACCGGATAAACTGGGCAATATTGGCATCTTCCGTAGTCTGTCCGCAGCCAACAAATATCAGTGTCCTCGTTCCCAGTATCTGCTGAAGGAACTGCGCACCCTTGTCATTGAGGATCGTACGATACTGTTCTTCGTCCGCAATGATATTATCGATGCCCCGTATGGAATCATATTCTCCGTGTATATGCAGTACGGCATTACTTTTTCGCTGATCCAGCATATAGAATGCCTGTTGGGTATCTGCGTAAGACAACGCAGCCAATCCCGTTGTCTGCTCCAATAAATGATCATAATTCGTGGTAGCGAAAACATCCTGGGTAATTAAAAGTTTTTTTAAGGTCTCTGCCAGATTCTGATTTGTTACTCTGTTTACCTCAAAAGATCTGTGCATCCACTGATCATATTTTCTTTCCTGTTTTGTCACCGCTAGAACTGTTTTCACGGCATTCAAAAGATTCTTCGTAGACGAATCCTTCTGAAGACTCTCCGCAATATCATCCGCTGCCTTTCTATCCGAAAAATAGCCTGTCCCGTCCAGAATCCATTTCTTCCAGGAATAATTCTTCCCTGTCAGAGCTGCCGAAATACCGGTGCCGAAGAGGTAGACCAATTCGTTTTGCCGGACAACCTTGCGGAAATCCGGGTAATTTTCAATTATACTTTTCAATTCCGTCCCCCCACCGATAGCCTATTTCAGCGTAGTGTTATTTCGATAAATCATTCCAAGCAAGAAATCCGAAATAACATTCAGTTCCTGAAATAATAAATTTTTTCGTTTCTTTTTCCTTGATGATATGTCCACTTAGTATCCTCTCCAATATAATACCATCCGTAACCACAAACGGCACCATAGGTAAACTACTCTGATTTTGTAACATCTATAATTCATCTCTAATAATTTCTTTCATAATAATTATATATTGTAATTTTCCATAGCATCTGATAGAATTCATATTATCATATTTTAAAGAATATCGCAATAATATTGTCAAGGAGATACCTTACTGCATGAAGCCGAATCCCTATATCAACATTTCTGAAACAGAACTGATTAAAAAATATAATTCCTTCTCTGCCCCTTGCGAAGAATCAAAATCTATCCTCACCTATTTGTGGAATAATTATCAGTCATTTATTGTCAAACAATGCAGACAATATTTTTCTACAAGTTCTTATATTGACTTTGAGGACATCCTACAAACATGTTTTATTACCTTTTGTGAAGTCATCCAAACATATGATTCCAAGCTTGGAAAATTGACAACTGCTTTGTCTCGTCCCCTGCAGCACACCTTCACTCTTTATATTGCAGATGCCCACGGCTTCACGCAGCATGAGAACCTAATGGTAACCCGCTATGCTACGATTTTAAAAGAGAACGACCTCTCTGGCAACGAAGATATTCATCTGTTAACGGCTCTCTACAATAAAAATTATGGCAAGACTCCTATTACCACAAAATCCATGATGCGTTATCGTGACTACTATCTCATGCAGGACATGGTACGTCTTGATCAATACCCTATCGATATTTCGAAACCGAATATCTCACAATCAACAGACTCCGTATGGCAGGGTATCGCTGATCTCAGTACCTACACTACCGTCCGAAATTATATACAAAAAACAGAAGGAAACGATCGTCTCCTCCTGCTCTTTCTGTTCGGCTTTATTCCCTCCATAGAAATTGAAGGGCATCTTTATTCTGTTCATGAAAAACCGCATCCAATCAAGCCTCTGCGGAAAGCCTATGACAGGATTTTTCCGGAACTGTCCCGGTACTTATACGAAAGCGCCTGTATTCCTGACACAAATCCAAAATCACTGATGACTTTCCTTTGCAATTTTGTCGCACTTAAGTTTTAGGGATATCAGGCTTCAATCATCCGTATCCAGTATCTCTTTTACAATATACTGCGGTCGCTGTTTTACCTCGAAATTAATCTTACCTATATACAATGCCATGATTGCCAGATTAAACACAATAATGTCCGTAAATAAAAATCCCCAAAATGCAATGATCATGGTTTCAGTCCGGAAGATTGCCGCCAATATACCAAAAACTATGGCAAAGAGAAACAGAACAACCGCCTCCACCCAGAAAACATCTAACGGTTTACTGCTAAATGCCGTAATTCCATCCGTCGCTAATCGAAGCATTTTAGATAGATTATATTTTGATTTTCCCGCCACTCTTTCATGTACCTCAAAATGCACATAATCATGTCGAAACCCCATAGACGGAAAAATGCCACGCAAAAAAATGCTTTGCTCTCTATACTTGCGCAGCTCCCTCATCACCGTGTTGGATACCAATCTATAGTCCGCATGATTAGGTATCGTCATGCACCCAAGCTTCGTCATAAGTTGATAAAAGAAACCTGCTGACCACTTCTTGAAAAAACCATCTGTCTTACGAGTAGTCCTGACTCCATACACAATCTGATTGCCAGTCTCAAACTTCTCGATAAATTCATCTATCGCTTCAATGTCATGCTGCAAATCTGCATCCAGTGAAATAGCTGCATCACACTTGTCACAAGCATAATGATATCCTGCCAATACCGCTATCTGATGCCCTCTGTTTGCAGAAAAGCTGATTCCCTTTATACGATCCGGCCTTTCTTTATGTAGCCTTGTAATGATTTCCCATGTCCCGTCTGTAGATCCATCATCCACAAAGACCATGCAACTCTTCCTGTCTATTTTCTCTTTCCTGATCAGTTGCTCTATTTTCTCTCCAAGCTTACCTGCTGTTGTAGCAATTGCTTCCTCTTCATTATAGCAAGGCAGTATAAAATAAATTATGCTATTACTCATTTTGTACTTCTTTCGTAATCTTTTTCGATTCACGGAGTCATTCGCAATATATCTGTCCGTAAATCACTTTTTTACCATGACCATGTAATTTCCAAATGTGTAGAAATCAAAATCATTCTCTGTTACACCGTCCATCAGCGACAATACATAGACCTGCGCATAGCTGTAACAAGTCACCACTTTCACATCTTCCCATGAACACTCACCTGTTAAAGCATCTGTTAACTGGACTGTATTTTTCCATTCACCGTTCACATTGGAATATGCCTGAGATCTGTCATGAACTTCCAACCAGCATTCCGTTGCCAGATCTAACTCCTCATCTCCGAAAGCACCCACAATCCGATCTGTCTCTCCCGCGTTATCCAGAATACATTGAAAATATTCCCGGATCCACTCACCATCCTTCGCATAATCTCTTGCTTCTCTCACCGCTCCCGGCACTGTCAGAATCAACAATACCAGCAATACAGCCTGATAAATGCTGTTTCGAAACCTGTCTTTTCTGAAAATATAATTTCCCAGCAGCACAAACAGCAGTGCATAGGCAATAATATACGGGAACAAATATCTGCCCCACATTTCACTTTTTGCGTGAGCCACCAGTTGTATTCCCATGGTACAAAACAAAATTATACATAGACTCACATATCTCCATATATTGTATTTTTCTACTAACTGATAGCATAAAAGTATCATAAAAATCAGCTGTCCTGCTATCACAGTGTTCCATTTCATATTCACAAACAGGCTGTCACTGATTCCATGCAAATATTGGTTCAGACCGGTATCCTGATGAAAACCGGCATAACTGATCCGATCAACTCCTACACGAAACAAAATCATATAAATATTAATCAGAAATGCTGCCAGAATACAAAGATATACCGCCAGATTCTCCTTAACCAACCGGAGCAGTCGCCCTTTTCTACGTGTTCCCAGCCAGGTTTCATCGCATCCATCCCAGTATTCCAGCCAAAGCTTCAACATCGGGAACACCGGCATAAACAAAGTAAAGCTTTCTTTTGCAAATCCGGATAAGATAACCAGAATAACAATAGGGATATTATATACCGGGCTTGTATACCTGCCATGAGCATATTGTGCCGCTATCAGGCAAAGTATCGCTGCGCATAGTAATAATCCGGTACTCTCCTGGTTGGCACTACGATACCAGGGAGTAAACTGCGTTCCCAACATAATTACCATGGGGAAAATAAGGCTTACCGTTCTGCCTGCTTTTACATATCTGGCACTCAGATATAACAGAGCAAATGCTAAAATCCCCTTTACAGCTGTCCATATGTTCCATAGCATCAGGTTGCTTCCCATCAAGTAACTACCTGTCACTCTTTCGATCCAATAAAGAGGGCGGAATCGCTGGTTCATATCGTTTTTTATCCATGCCCTTAAGAGATCATGCAGCGACATCCCCTGTGAAAAACTCTGTTCCATGCGAATCAACTCATGATCGTCCAAAAAGTGATACCCTGACCATATCGTCCGGGCAACACAGAGAATGCCTGCCACAATAATAGTTCCAAACAATATTGCTATCACGGCATCCTGCCACACTACTTTGTTTCTTCTTACCGTTCTTTTACCCATTGCCTGCATAACTCACTTCCTTCTCACATCCCTAATATACTTCTCTATATTATTATGAAAGAACAGTTGCATTTTTCATTTGGTTTTTCTTATTCTATTAATGCATATGCTAGTATATCATCTTGCGGGGATTTTTATTTACCAGAATCTCTTTTTGCTTAGCAAGGTTCACGTGGGTGTATATTTCCGTGGTCTTTATAGAGCTGTGCCCTAATAACTCCTGAATGCAGCGAATGTCCACATCCTGATTCACCAGAAAAGTAGCAAAGGAATGTCTGAACATGTGTGGGGTAAGATGAAGAGGAATCGATGCCTCTCCGGCAATCCGGTTGATCATGTTGCGAACGGACTGATCCGTCAGGCGCCGTCCGCAGTTATTAATAAAAAAGAAGCCGGTGTCCTGAATCTCCTGTGAAAAAGACTTGAAATATTCATTTAATGCAGATATTGTGACAGGTTCCGTCAGCTGAATAATGCGTTCCTTGTTACCCTTACCGCGGATACGGATTTCATTTTCTGCCAGATTCACCGCATCGGTAGTAAGCTCATAGAGTTCCGATATTCGTAGTCCCGAAGCAATCAACAGCTCCATCGTAAGCGCCAAATAATCCCGCGGCTAGCCAACAACCGCCTCTAACTTCATAATCGTAGTTAGACTATTTTACTACAACAACTACAATTATGGAGGACAACATCATGGCAAACACCAGAAAATCTCGAGTTCCAAAGGAAGAACAGTTGAAACTTATCAATGAATGCCGGACCAGTGGCATGACAGACATTGACTGGTGCCGCGAGCACGGCATTGCTGTCAGCACCTTTTACTACTGGGTAAAGCAGCTTCGAAAAGAAGCTGCCCAGATACCGGCACCTGCCTATGGTCATTCTGAGAATCCCCGCCCCAAACAGGACGTGGTTCCCATTGACATAGTACCGGAACGCTTCCCGGTACAGCATACTCCGTACCTTGACAATCCTCATACATTAGAGATCATTCTAGGATCTGCAACGATACGCGTTACCAATGAAACGGATCCCCAGCTGCTTTCCAGAACGCTTCAGATTCTGAAAGGTTCTTTATGTTAGGCGATATTTCAGGGTTGGAACGGATCTACATTGTCTGCGGTTACACCGATATGCGCAAATCTATTGACGGACTTTGTGCAGTCGTGGAAGAACAGCTGAAGCTGGATCCTGCATCCAGTTCTCTGTTTCTGTTCTGTGGCAGACGCCGGGACCGGATCAAGGCCTTGTACCGCGATGCAGATGGTTTTGTACTGATCTATAAAAAGCTGACAGTGCATGGCGGATACCAGTGGCCGAGGAAACACTCTGAGGTCAGAAATCTGACCTGGAGAGAGTTTGACTGGCTCATGTCCGGTATCGATATCGACCAGCCCAAAGCCCTGAAACAGGAATAAAAACATGCACAGAAAAATGCCTGCAAACCGCATATTTTCGGCATTTTTCAAGAGTGATTTTCCTTTAGGAAGACTGCTTTTTCTGGTATAATAAAGGTATCAAAACCAAGGAGAAAAAGCGTGGCTTCCAGTGCAAAAGACATTCAGCTGCGAGAGCTGAAGGATACCATTTCACAACTGAATACGATAATGTCCGAGCAGACAGAACTGATCCGTTCCCTCAGAACGATCATTGAGGAAAAGACTGCCCATGAGATGGTGCTTCAGGAACAGGTGGACTATCTGACGAAAAAACTTTTCGGCTCTTCCAGCGAAAAGACACCGGCTGATATTCCCGGACAGTTGAATCTGTTTAATGAAGCTGAAGTTTACCAGGATCCGGAACTTCCGGAAGAAGACTGCAGCCGGGAGCCACGTCCACGGAAGAAAAAAGCTACCCATGCGGAACTTTTTAAAGGTCTCAAGGTTCATAAGGAAGTAATACCGCTGGATGAAGAAGATAAAGTCTGTCCGGTATGCGGTAGCCCGATGGAACGTATCGGAGAAGAATACGTCCGCAGGGAACTCGTTTTTACTCCTGCCAAATGTGAAGTTTATGAATACTACACGGAAAGCTATGGCTGCCCTGACTGTAAGGAAGGAAAGGGCGATACGGAAAAGTCTGTGATCGTCAAATCCAAAGTACCGCCCGCACTTATTGGCAAGGGTCCGGCTTCTTCTTCCACGGTTGCATGGACAATCTATCAGAAGTATGCAAACGGCATGCCTCTCTATCGTCAGGAAAAGGACTGGAAAGAGTATGGTGCCGCTGTCAGCAGGACAACCCTTGCGAACTGGATCATCTACAGTGCTGGGCATTATTTCCGGCCACTGTATGATTACTTTCACCGCCAGCTTCTGCTGAGGGAATTTCTCATGGCAGATGAGACCCGGGTACAGGTGCTGAAAGAACCCGGACGCAGTGCAGAAAGCCAGTCCTTCATGTGGCTGTACCGCACCGGGGAAGATGGTCTTCCGGTCATCCTGCTGTATGGATATACCCCGACGAGGAGCGGAGACAATGCAGCAGACTTTCTGGACGGCTTTCAGGGATATCTGGAAACCGACGGTTACCAGGGGTATAACAAGGTATCCGGCATCAAACGGTGCTCCTGCTGGGCACATATCCGCCGATACTTTGTGGATGCGATCCCGAAAGGAAAGCAGCTGGATTACAACCAGCCGGCAGTACAGGGAGTGCATTACTGCGACCGCCTGGCAAGACTGGAAAGCAGCATTTCCGGTAAGTGCGGAACGGATTATGAAAAAAGGAAACAAATGCGTCTCGAGAAGGAAAAACCGGTTCTCGAGGCCTTTTGGACGTGGGTTGACAGCCAGAAGCCAGTCCGCAACACCCGCCTGGATAAAGCACTGACCTATGTGAAGAACCGCAGGGAAACATCCATGACCTATCTGGAGGACGGGCGCTGCAGCTTCACCAATAACCTTAGTGAGAATGCCATCCGACCTTTTACAGTAGGACGTAAGAACTGGCTGTTCAGTGATTCCGTAGAAGGTGCAGAAGCCAGTGCGATTGCCTACACGATGGTAGAGATGGCGAAGGCACACAACCTGAACATTTATCAATACCTCAGCTACGTTCTGGAACAAAGGCCGAATGAAAACTGGAGTGATGAACAGCTTGCAGAGTTGGCACCCTGGAGTGAAAAACTCCAAACTCTAAAAATGTGAGAATGAATTTGTAGCAAAATACTCCAACCGAAAATAGGTTGGGGTAAATTTATAGGTACCGCCGGATTATTTGGCGCTTAC
>ENA-OOYR01000411-OOYR01000411.1-human-gut-metagenome-genome-assembly--contig:-NODE-411-length-30615-cov-3.398953_pt1 | contig 30615 bp, 25 predicted proteins | sample MGYA00241701_ERZ501374 | MGnify/ENA primary metagenome ERZ501374 (study PRJEB25962, sample SAMEA2042655) | human gut metagenome | biome: human gut; feature: human-associated habitat; material: faeces...
GTTAATACCTAATACTTATTACCTAATACTTAATACTTATTACCTATTACTTATTTATACTTTCTCTTTAATCAACCCGATGCGATAAGCCACAAGCAACTTCTTCAAATCCTGAATCTGCGTCACAAGTTCCTTCCCTTTATCGGTGTCTTTCACCATCATCCGTTGCGAATTGAACTCCAGTACAAAGTTGGTTGACTTGATATCCAACCCTTCTTCAATGGCTTTCTGCCTGGACTGGAACGGCTCGTGCTGCACCAACTGCATCCCGTGAGAATGGTAAACAAGCGTATAGCCCGCAATTCCCGTCTCCGGCTGATAGGCTTTGGAGAATCCTCCGTCAATAACGAACAGTTTGCCATTTGCCTTCATCGGCTGTTCACCTTGAATAGTCTTTACAGGCACATGACCATTGATGATATGAGAATGAGGTCCCAATGCCCCGAACTCATCTAATATCTGATCGCAGATATCTTCACGATTGCGAAGCGTGTAGTAATATCCCTTCTTTTCCTTTTGTATCTCCTTGTCTTCCAGAAAATAGCGTTCGAAAGTCGCCATCTTATCCTTATCAAACAGAGGAGCTTCCGGACCACACCACATATACCAGATATAGTCCATCGCAAATTCTTTATCATCCTCTCCTTCTTCATCAAAGTATGCAGTACGAATCAGCTGATCGGCCTTATCGAGCAACTTACGTCCCCAATACTCCTTGCCACGTATCTTGACATGCTTGAAACTGCCATCCTCATTCAAAGGTACCGAAGCATGATAAAGAAGATTGGAATTGGAAACCAGATACATTCCGCCATACGTAAACAGGCAACGCATGTGCTTCTTCAACTTCTCGCTATTCATAAACGAATAGTGAATCTTTTCCACAAGTTCCCGTTCTTCGTCGGTCAGTCGATAAGGATCGGCAGGGTCTACGGTCGGGAAGTTTGTGTCACGCAGGGCATATTCTTTGCCTTCATACACAAAGACTCCACGCTCAAAATCGATCTTCTCCAACAGCTTGCGGTTACTCATCCCGAACTCCGGACGACGGTCTATTATTTCAGCTTCCAGCTTAAACTGGATGATCGTAATCGCCTTGTGCATCTGGGTGATCAGACGCAAAGTCTTCTCATTGTAATTGGTGTCGGCAAAATTCATCTTCGGCATAAAGATGGTACACGGATCATCGGCATAAGTATCCATGGCAAAAGTTGCCAGAGGAAGCAGATTGATTCCATAACCGTCTTCAAGAGTACCCAGATTACCGTAGCGCATGGACATACGGATCACGTTGGCTATACAACTGTCATTGCCGGAAGCGGCTCCCATCCACAGGATATCGTGGTTGCCCCATTGGATGTCGAAGTTGTGGTAATTGCACAAAGTATCCATGATGATGTGTGCTCCGGGACCACGGTCGTATATATCACCCACAATATGAAGAGAATCAATAGTCAGACGCTGAATCAGATTACACATGGCTATAATAAAGTCATCCGCCCGCTTGGTAGAGATTATGGTGCTGATGATGACATTGATATATGCGTGCTTATTCGGCTCGACAGACGTTTCGTGCAGTAATTCCTGAATGATGTAAGAGAACTCTGCGGGCAAGGATTTTCGAACTTTGGAACGGGTATATTTGGAAGATACATTCTGACAAACCTTCACCAACTGGTTCAGAGTGATCAGATACCAGTCGTCCAGATCCTTCTCGCGGGCTTTTACCAGCTGAATTTTCTCTTCCGGATAATAGATCAACGTGCAGAGTTCTTTCTTCTCCGCTTCGCGCAGGGTATTGCCGAAAATCTCGTTCACTTTGCGTTTTACCGCACCCGAAGCATTCTTTAACACATGTTGGAAGGCTTCGTATTCACCGTGTATGTCTGTCAAGAAATGCTCCGTTCCTTTAGGCAGATTCAGGATAGCCTCCAGATTAATAATTTCCGTACTTGCATCGGCAATAGTAGGAAAACTCCGAGAAAGCAACTGCAAGTAGCGGAGATCGCCAACTATGCTTTCAGGAGTTATATTACTTTGAGCAGTCATTATATGTACTATTTTACTATTTACAATATGCTATTTATCGACTTATCGTTTATCGCTATAAATATAACGATTTATCATCTACTTATTACAAATTACAGCCTTTAATGTTCATCGTCAGCCCAATAAAAACATCAACAGCACCTGCGCAATGATCACACGCAGAAACATACACAACGGATATACTGTAGCATAAGCGACAGAAGGATTGTCACCCGGTATCGTATCGTTGGCATAATTCAGCGCCATCGGATTCGCCATACTGCCGCACAACATACCGGATACACTGCCGAAGTCTATCTTCATAATCTTGAAAGCGACAAAGCCGACCAGGACCGTCGGGATAATTGTCAGACCGGCTCCCAAAGCTATCCAAAGCAATCCTTCCGGACGGAAGACAGTATCGAAGAAATGGGCACCGGCATCCAGACCAAGACAGGCTAGATACATGGAAAGCCCCAACGCGCGCAGCATCAGATTGGCGCTGCGGGTAGTGTAAGTGATCATGTGTATCCGTGGGCCGAAAGTTCCCAGCAGGATACCCACGATAATCGGTCCGCCTGCCAGCCCCAGCTTCACGGGGGTACTGATTCCCGGTATGGAGAACGGGATCGCTCCCAATGCCAATCCCAATACGATGCCTATAAATATGACAACAAGATTAGGTTCTTTCAGACTTTTCACTGCATTTCCCAATACTTTTTCTACATTCTGAATGGCTGCTGCTTCACCTACTACTGTCAGGCGGTCGCCCAGCTGGAGAATCAGTTCCGGAGTGGCAAGTAGTTGCACACCCGAACGGTACACACGGCTGATATTGATTCCATAATGGTTTCTTAGTCTCAATGAGCCAAGTTTCTTTCCATTCAGTTCGGGGCGGGTTACGACGATACGCTGCGAGATCAATTCGCTGTCAATTGCATTCCAGTCTATATCTTCCTTGTTCCAGTCCGTATTTTCTTCCTGTTCGCCGAAAAGTACTGTCAGAGCCAGGACATTCTTTTCCGCTGTGATCACCAACAGGCGGTCGCCTTCCTTCAACACCTTGTCGGAGGTAGGAATACTGACATGACCGTCACGCCACAAACGGGAAATCACAAATTTCGGATAACTCATCTGAGCTATATCCTTGATACTTTTATTAAAAATAGCGGGGTTATGTACTTGAAACGCTGCGATAAAGGTTTTGTTGGCATCATCCTTTTCTTTAATCTCCAAGTCTTCTTTATGAACCAGGAATTTACGAATCAGCAGTACGGCAAGAATCACACCGATCACTCCCATCGGATAGGCTACCGCACACCCCAAAGCCGGAGTACTGCTTTCTATGCCCATCTGTTTAAGTGTCTGCTGCGCAGCTCCCAAGGCAGGAGTATTAGTCGTGGCTCCGCAAAGGATACCCACCATATCAGGAAGCGACACACCTGTCGCATAACTGGCAACAACAGTCAGCAAAGTACCCAACAGAACTACGGCCAACGCCAACATATTCAGCGTCACCCCTCCTTTCCGGAAAGAACTGAAGAAACCGGGCCCTACCTGAAGTCCCAGTGAATATACGAAAATAACCAGTCCGAAACTTTCTGCATAATTCAGCATCTGTGGATCAACCGAAAGCCCGAAGTGCCCGGCAAGGATACCTGCAAAAAAAACAAAAGTGACTCCCAGAGATACTCCCCAGAAATGCACTCTTCCCAGCCCCAGCCCAATCGCAGAAATCAGTGAAAGCACCACAACTGCCTGTAAGGCAGAATGTTCGAGAAACAGATTATATAACCACTCCATGAATTAAACATACTAATAGGGCGCAAAGATAAAAACTATTTAGTCCCATTCAAAACTTTTAAGCTTTCATTTCGCGCCCTATCTCTTCTCTAAATTCTTAATATCCTGAAATCTTATATGTTATCCTTTAAATTATCTGTTTGTTATCCGCAATCTTTTTACCTGTCACCTCCACCTATCGCTTTTTACCTTTTCAACCTATTCCATGTGGTATCTTTCTACCTGTCGTTATCCGAAATCTCTCTACCTGTCATCTTTTGTGTAATCATCATTTTCTTTTCATTTGCCGGCACTTTCCATCTGCCGGCTATTATCTCACCTACCTGTATATTCTACGAAATTATTCCGACCATCCAGATAACCGCTCAATCGATTTCCTCCGATGTATACATCATCCAGGTAAGATACATCATTGCGACCGTAATCCATGCGAATGGAAGTCTGTGCATAATTCTCCCAGTTCCAACGGAAATAATATTCGAATGTCTCCACATGTCCATTAGGATATTCCACCCGAATAAAATCAACGCCTGTCCGGTCCAAATAAAAGTCGAGTTCCTGACGGCAACGGTTACCGTCCACATCCCGATAAAAACTCACCCATGTACGGCTACATAAATCAGAAGAACGATTATAGTAACCACCACCGATATTATCATCATCATAAAAACTATCGATTTCTACTTCACAAGAAGTCAGACTCAACGTTAACACAGCCATTAAAGCCAGTCCTAAGTATCTAAATGCGTTCGTTTTCATATTCCTTTATTTTTAATGGTTCCTTTATTAATCCTATCATTTATCTTTCGATATTACAAAAGTAGGGAATGAATTCTCCTTATGAAATTGAAAATTCCTACTTGTTTAGGGGAATTCACCTAATGGAAGAGGTAAATTCCCCCAACGTACTGGATACCTTACAGATTCCTAAATAACTAAGAAGACACGCTTCCGCCCTCCAGAACCTTAATAAACATTGAATCAAACATTCAATTATTTAATCAATGTTATAAATCAAGCCATTTAGCCCGATTTATTTGCAGATATCACAAAACTCCGTATATTTGCAATGTGTTTTTCATAGTATTAGATTTAAGGTTAACAAAAAGATTGGCTGTCTGGGATAGATAGCCTTTTTTTATGCCCTTTTTTTCGTATATTTGAGGGACATAAAACCAGAATGAATATTATGAGAACAATCTTATTAATTCTGTTACTTTCTGTTGCGGCAATATCGTCATTTGCCCAGACAAATACTTATCGGGAATGTACAAGTCAGAATTTTAAAATAATCTCATATACACGGGAGCTTTCTCCCCAAGGATGCCAGCAATCTCCGATATATGTGAAGCCCAAGCGTTCGTAATACGAAGTATGACTGGTGCTTAAATATAATTTCGAGAATCCGAATTTCAGTGTATCCTTCTTGGCTTGTTCTATTAAAAGATTGGCGTAATGATTTCCCCTATACTTTTCTTCAATGAATAAGGCAACTAACCAAGGATATAAATCCGCGCGAGAGTTAAAATCGTTGCTGGTAAGTCCCGCACATCCTATTATTTCATCACCATTCATTAAAAGGTACCATTGAGGAATGGGATTTTCGGCATTCAGAGAATGTCTGAAACAATTGTCATACACCATTTTCGTGTTTTCGTTACCCCACTTGCTTTGGAAATAGGCGATAGCTCTTTCCAGATACTGAGGTGAGTCTCTGAGTGAAACTAGATTCATACGTTTATTGTATTGTTTATATTTAATATTGCCAAAGTTATAAAAGTATTTTTGAAAACCAATAGGTTGCCTGTTTTATCTGACTAATTCTGTATATATGCAAGTATGTCCTGCTTATTAAATAACATCATAATATATATATGGAGAATAAAGAATTGCGTGAAAGAATGCTTTCGGGAAAAATGTATAATGACTTGTCTGTAGAACTGGTTCAAAGAAGAGAACAGGCTGTTTTCCTGACCAATGATTATAATTCCACTTATGGAAAGCCTAAAGAAGTTCGGGAGGCATTGTTACGTAAACTATTGAGGTGTATTGGCAGTAGTGTTCATTTTGAACCGAATTTCCGGTGTGAGTTTGGATTCAATATCAGTATCGGCAATAATTTCTTCGCCAATTTTGATTGCATCATGTTGGACGGAAATCTCATTACGATAGGCGACAATGTATTATTAGGGCCCCGTGTCGGTTTATATACGGCCAATCATGCGCTCGATCCGCAGGAACGTCTTATGGGCGGGTGCTATGCCCATCCGATTGTCATTGAAGATAATGTATGGGTAGGTGCCGGCGTTCATATAATGGGTGGTGTCACTGTCGGGAGAAATTCAGTAATCGGTGCGGGCAGTGTGGTGACAAAGAGCATTCCGGAGAATGTAATTGCCGCAGGTGTTCCCTGTAAAGTTATTCGGGAAATAACCGATGAAGACAAGACCGGTTTTCTGCCTTAGTGTTTTACGGATGAACTAGCTCGCTACTTACTGAAATTTAAGGATCGTTTCACAATCCTTTGTCCCGCAATATGCGAAAGATTATTCGTCTGACAACTGTTGAACTTTCGTCTGACAGTTGTTAGACGAAAAAGAAACAGCTGTCAGACGAAAGTTCAACAGTTGTCAGACGAATACTTTTATGTAATTTCAATACTAGAGTTTAGCAAAGTCGTCCATAAGTTTCCTTGATTTTGTCCTAACTATATTCCTTTTGTTTATTGCTGATTACCATAATTTGCAATCTATCCATTCCAGTTTGTCGAATAGCCATAATTCAAAAAAGAACAAGATAAATGGGAGGATAATGATGAAGGTCATAGTCACTCCACTACTTTTCGAGTGTCGGTAATGATTGATAATAGCTTTTTTTCTGTCTTTACGGTAACGAAAAAATATGAAAATGTAAGGCAATAAAAGAATCAGTACTTGATAAAATATGACCGCATTGTCTCCAAAGTGATGGGTTACACTCGTGAATCCAAATGCCGGAAAAGCTACGATCATTATCCAATACTCCAGTAAAATGAATGCACCGGAGCATCTGAAGGCTTTCTTGCTCCATTGTTCACCCTTAAAATACAGATAATCGAAGAAATAATATCTGTATTTGGGAGGATGTAATCTTTGTTTTACGCGTTCGAAATAATTATCTGTTTTATTCGTACCTTTTTTCATTTAATTGATTAATAGGAATTACATATTACAACTTACTCGACGTATTTAGTAAGTCTCTCTGTTTAAAAAAGAATTGAGCCATTTTTGAGAGAATTCTTTTTGCTCACGAGTATTCGGAAATTCCTGAATCTCTGCATAATCAAATATCGTTGCGATATCTTTTTTTAATGCAGGTTTTCCAAGAGTCAGGATATATACCTTATTGGAGACACTCATCATTCCCGATTGATGAGCATTTATTATTATGGGGTGTATACCTTATTTATATCATACTTTTTCATACATTTGTTTGTTTTGGATCACTGATAATGGCTAAGCGGGGAACGCTGTAAGCGTTATCCTGCTTCGTTAATAACTTTTTTCTGTTGTGAATTATTAAGACGTTGAACTAACATCTTCTTGAACTCTGTACTATTACATTCATTTATAAGTTCTCTATATTCAAGAGATTTTATTTCTGAATACACAGACTCTATTAAATGTAGTAATGTCCATTCTATCCCATATAAAGCAGTCGGTGGAAAGAGCTTGATTAAAATATGTGCTTCATCCAAAGTGACAGGTTTAACTATCTTGCTTAATAAGTCTGCATATTCATCAACTAATGCAGCCGTTATTCGTTCATCTGCTTCATCAGGCATTGCACCCATTAAAGCTAATTGTTCAACTTCTTTTCTCATAACAATTTTGTTACTAATGAATAAATAATCACACTCAACGAGTAGAGGTTATTTCAGTAACCGATACTATAAGGCGAGGTTACTGAATTCTATTTTCTAATTCGATATATGCTACTGACAAAGTTATGAAACTATTAATGAAAAACAATCTAGCGTCCATTTTATTTTATTTACATGACAGACATTGTGATAATATGTATATATTAGCCATTCACTGAAAAAATGACCTTTTCTTAAAAAGAGGATATTTACACAGGCACTAAAGACCGTAATTACATATCACTTATCAAGGAGAATAGAATATCTCCGTCATTTGTTAATACGAAATTCTATCTTTATGTAATTGGAAGTGTTCTTAGAGTAAAATGGTAACCATTTCCTATTAATACTTATCATTTAGATGGATTAATTAAGGAAGGTACTCTGTTCTGTCATTTTTATTTTATCGGTATTTATGATGAACTAGAGAAAAAACGAGCAAAAACAGCCTTTTTATAACTTCCTCACTGATGAAAAATAAGTTCATTAGTAAGGGACGGAGCGTTGGTTTTAAAGGAACACCCCGTTCCTTTAAAACCAAAGAGTACTGAATGACTAAAAAAAGATGCATATTTCACGCAGTATTATGCAGGATGAACCCGTATTCCTGCATATTATTGCACTAATTTATGCAGGATATGCTGTCGTTCATGACTTTTTGAGCAAATTCCTATTGGCATAATATTAAATTTGGAACATTTAGACTGAATGGACATTTATCTTATCAATTCCACATCTTGTCTACAAATGAGGCGTGTTCGTCTCATTTGAAAAACCAGCAATGCAGTATCCCTTATCTTCGTGTCGAAATAAAAAAACAGAATAAGTCATGAAGATGAATAAAACTATGTTGTTAGGGGAAGTAGCAAACCGTTCGGGGATTCCGGCAGATGAATGCGGAGTAGTACTTAAAACTTTTGAAAGAGTCCTTTGCGAAGAACTCACACGGAAACTGTACCGTTATGGAGGATGGATATTGCTGTTGATCGGTTTGTTTATATCAGCCTTTGCTTTCGGGCAAATATCGGATCGGAAAGGGCGTCCGGTCCAGACCATTCGTGGGATGGTTGTTGACGGAGATTCCAAATATCCTATACCGTATGCGACAGTTAGATTGTCAGATAAAGAGGGGATGGGGACGACAACCGACAGTTTGGGACGTTTCACCATTCCGCAGGTTCCCGTCGGGAGACATACGGTAGAGGCAGCGTTCATGGGATATGAACCCGGCATTTTCAGAGAAATACTGGTGACTTCCGCCAAAGAAGTCTATTTGGAAATACCTTTGAAAGAAAGCGTCAACGAACTAAGTGAAGTAGTGGTCCGTGCGCGGACGAACAAAGAAGAAGCGATGAATAAGATGGCAACTACCGGAGCACGTATGCTGAGCGTGGAGGAAGCGAGCCGTTATGCAGGCGGATTCGACGACCCTGCACGTCTGGTTTCCGCTTTTGCCGGAGTGGCGCCCAGCGTCTCTTCGAATGGAATTTCGATTCATGGCAATGCACCCCATCTGTTGCAATGGAGGCTGGAGGATGTAGAAATCCCGAACCCGAATCACTTTGCGGATATTGCCACATTGGGTGGAGGAATCCTTTCTTCCCTTAGCTCACAGGTACTCGGAAATTCCGATTTCTTCACCGGAGCTTTTCCGGCTGAATATGGAAATGCAGTGTCCGGCGTGTTCGACATGAAGCTGCGCAACGGTAACAATCAAAAGAACGAAAACACGATCCAAGTGGGAATCATGGGAATTGACGTTGCTTCCGAAGGTCCTTTGAGCAAGAAGCATAAAGCCTCGTATATCTTCAATTATCGTTACTCTACCACAGGACTACTGAATCTTGACGGCGGAACGATGGACTATCAGGACCTGAACTTCAAACTAAACTTTCCCACAAAGATGGCCGGGACTTTCTCGGTATGGGGAACCAGCCTGATTGACAAATTTAAGAGTGACATGGAGAGGAATCCTGAGAAATGGGAATATCTGGGCGACCGCAGCGAATCACGTGACAAGCAGTATATGGCTGCCGGAGGTATCAGTCACCGTTACTTTTTCAATAGTGACGCATCGCTGAAAACAACCGTTGCCGCTACCTACTCGCAGTTGGACGGAGGCGCTTCCATGTTCAATCATGCGTTGGAATCGACTCCTTATATGGACCTTGAATCAAGGCATACCAACCTGATACTGACCAGCACCTTCAACCGTAAATTCAGTAACCGCTTTACCAATAAGGCAGGATTCACTTATACTGCCATGTTTTATGACATGAACCTTGCCATAGCTCCATACGAAGCTCAGCTGCTGGAAACGGTATCGAAGGGAGATGGCAATACGAGTCTGATTTCTGCTTACAATAGTTCTTCTGTCGGACTGAGTGACCGTTGGACTCTCAACGCCGGTATCTACGGACAATACCTGACGTTGAATAATAAATGGTCTGTCGAACCCCGTGCCGGACTGAAATGGCAGGCTACCCCAAAAGCGACCTTTGCTTTAGCTTACGGCATATACAGCCGGATGGAGAAAATGGACGTCTACTTTGTGAAAACGAAGAGTACGGGAAATCAATCCGTCAACAAGAACCTCGACTTCACCAAGGCGCAACACATCATGCTGTCTTTCGGCTACAAGATTTCGGACCGCATGAATCTGAAAATAGAACCATATGTACAGTTCCTGCACGATGTACCGGTAATGGCGGACAGTTCCTATTCCGTACTCAACCGCTCCGACTTTTATGTAGAAGATGCGCTTGTCAACAAAGGAAGAGGCAGGAATATCGGGATTGACATAACCCTCGAACGCTTCCTGGAAAAAGGACTTTATTACATGATCTCCGGTTCGTTGTTCGACTCCCGTTACCGTGGCGGAGACGGTGTATGGTACAACACGAAGTTCAACCGCAACTATGTCATCAACGGACTGATCGGCAAAGAATGGATGCTGGGACGCAACAAACAGAATATTCTTAGCATCAACCTGAAACTGACTTTGCAGGGCGGCGACCGCTATTCCCCGATTGATATGGAAGCAACCATGAAGCATCCGGACAAGGAAGTGCAGTATGACGAAAGGAAGGCATTCTCCAAACAGTATTCGCCCATGTTTATCGGCAATTATACCGTCAGCTACCGCATCAACAAGAAAAAAGTATCTCATGAATTTGCTGTGAAGGGCCTGAACTTTATGGGCACGAAAGAGCACTACGGACATGAGTATAACGTGAAAACCGGAAAGATAGACGCAACCGACGGCTCTACCGTTCTGACTAATGTGAGTTATAAGCTTGAATTTTAGATATCCGGTATAGAGACCTTAACGGAAAATGTTTTATCTTCGTACCCAATGAAGCATATGGCAACTGAAACAACTGCAGCAGGCAACGAATCGGCCTTTTTATATAGATTGCTCGTAAGTCCGGCATTCCGATGGATGCGGTATCTGATACTTGTCATGGTGTTGGGTACTATCTCCTTCAATCAGGTATTCATCATTTTTATGGACTATCGGGATATACTGGGCGTATGGATTTATGTGTTCACGTTTATATATATGCTCACATACGTTGGCGTTATCTGTCTGAACCTTTTCTGGTTATTCCCGAAATATTTGTTGAAAAGGCATTATATGACCTATCTGTCGGTGTTGTCTGTGGCGATGGTCATTGCGCTGCTGATACAGATGGTCATAGAATACCTTGCTTACTCCCATTGGCCGCAGCTTCATGCGCGGGGATCGTATTTCTCGGTTCCCATGCTGATGGACTACATTTCTTCTTTTATGCTGTCAACGCTTTGCATGATAGGAGGAACGATGACTTTGCTTCTGAAAGAATGGATGATTGAGAATCAGCGTGTTTCACAGATGGAAAAGGCGCACGTACTGTCCGAAGTGGAACAGCTCAAAGAGCAGGTCAGCCCCGAACTTCTTTTCAAAACGTTGCATCATTCGGGTGAACTGACATTGACCGAGCCGGAAAAGGCTTCGAAGATGTTGATGAAGCTGAGCCAGTTGCTGCGCTATCAGTTATATGATTGCAGCCGGCAAAAAGTATTGCTCAGCAGTGAAATCGTCTTCCTTACCAACTATCTGACATTGGAGCAAAGCTCCCTTCCGCAATTCCGCTATCAGTTTACTTCGGAAGGGGAGGTAAACAGGGAGCTGGTTCCTCCTCTGCTCTTCATTCCTTTTGTGCAGCATATCGTGGAGTTGACGCACGAACAGCAGATATCGATTCCTGTCTCTTTGGACATCCATCTGAAAGCGGAGAAGGGTACGATTGTATTCACTTGTATGTGTCCGCAACTTAATCTCTCCGTAAACAGGGGGCTGGAACGGATCAGACAAAGGCTGGACTTATTGTATGGCGACCGCTACGGACTATCTTTGACTACGGAATGTATAAGACTGGAACTGAATGGAGGGGAACAATGAGAATAAGTACAAACGATAAAAATACACTCGACAGGAATCCCGGTGACGGAACCATGAACGGCAAAAGTGTCACCGCTTTTCTGCTGAGTCCTCATTGCAGGATATACAGACATATCCTCTTGCAGGTGGCTGTTCTGCTGATTACAATCAATGTTTTTTGGTACGAGCCTTTGCAGGTGGTTTCTCTCTTGAAACGCTTTGGAGGCTGTCTGGTCTATTTCTTGTCTATGAATGCGGTGATATATACCAATCTGTACGTCCTGGTTCCTTCTTTTCTGCTAAAGAACCGTTTGGGTGGTTATGTTCTGGCTGCGATAGTTACCAACTTAGTGGTCATCTTTTTCCTTTCAGTTACGCAGGGAATGCTTTTTGAAGTTATTTTGCCTGTCAGGAATCCCGATGGATTTGCCACTTTCATCAACACCTTTTCGGGGATACTCACTATGGGCTTTGTCACCGCAGGTTCGGCAGCTATTTCATTGTTCACTCATTGGCTGCGTCATAATCTGCGCATTGATCAGCTGGAATCTACCACTTTGCAATCGGAACTGAAGTTCCTTAAGAGCCAGATTAATCCGCACTTTCTGTTCAATATGCTGAATAACGCCAATGTACTGATAAAGCGGAATCCGGAAGAAGCTTCCAAAGTTCTTTTCAAACTGGAAGATTTGCTGCGTTATCAGATAAATGACAGTTCGCGCGAAAGGGTTGCTTTAGCCTCGGATATCCGTTTTCTGAACGACTATCTGAATCTGGAAAAGATACGCCGGGATCATTTTCAGTTTACAATGGAGCAGGAAGGGGACATTGACTCCATCTGGATTCAGCCGTTATTGTTTATCCCGTTTGTGGAGAACGCGGTAAAGCATAGTTTTGATAGCGAGCATCCTTCGTATGTACATCTTTCTTTTAAGGTAGAAGAGAACCGGTTGGAGTTCCGTTGTGAAAATACGATGCCGGCGGTTGCTGTCAGCAACAAGGTAGGAGGAATCGGACTTGCGAATATTCAGCGTAGATTAGGATTGTTATATCCCGACCGTTATGAATTGGAGCAGATAGAGAATGAAAATCGGTATATGGTAACTTTATGTATAACGTTATGAATTGTATTATTGTAGACGATGAACCATTGGCACGGGAGGCTATGAAATTGCTGATAGAGGAGGCGGAATGTCTTCAGCTGGTGGGAAGTTTTAACAGTGCCGCCACGGCTTCCGACTTTATGGAGCAGCACGTAGTAGATCTTGTCTTTCTGGATATTCAAATGCCCGGCATTACGGGAATTGAGTTTGCCCGTACCATTTCCAAACGGACATTGGTAATCTTTACCACTGCCTATACGGAGTATGCACTGGATAGCTACGAAGTGGACGCAATAGATTATCTGATAAAGCCGGTGGAGGCGGAGCGCTTTCAGAAGGCGGTTGAGAAGGCGCAGTCTTATCATTCTTTATTATTACAGGAGGAAAAGGAAGCCATTGAGACGATTGTGGCTGCCGAGTATTTCTTTGTAAAGGCGGAACGCAGATACTTCAAGGTCAACTTCTCTGATATCCTTTTTGTAGAAGGCTTGAAAGATTATGTAATTCTACAGTTGGGCGAACAACGCATCATCACCCGTATGAGTCTGAAAGCGGTCTTTGACTTGTTGCCGAAGGACTCTTTTTTACGGGTCAATAAATCGTATATAGTCAATACAGCCCATATCGATTCGTTCGACAATAATGATATATTTATCAAGTCGTATGAGATTGCTATCGGGAATAGTTATCGGGATGACTTCTTTGAAGGATTCGTGATGAAACAACAAAGATGGTGACAGGTCTTGCGATGTTTTTTATGTCATATATATCCGTTAGTCTTTAATCTGATGCAATATTGGTAGATAAAGGAAAGTTTATAAAAGAATCTGCCCTCTGTCAGTCATTAGAATGCTGATAGAGGGTAGTTGCATATCAAGAAAAAATCGAAATTAGTTTATTTAGCTTCGTTATTCTGTTTCAAAAGAAATTCGTCGATTGCTTTCTTCAACTGGTCTTTGGGCAAAGCCCCTTGCGTGATTCTCGGTTCTTCTTTCATCGGAATCAGTAACAGGGTGGGGATACTGCGGATACCGAATGCGGCAGCCAGTTCCTTTTCCTGGTCCACATCAATCTGATAGATGTCCACCTTACCGCTGTATTCTTTGCTCAGTTCTTCCAGAACAGGATGCAGCGCTTTACACGGTCCGCACCATGTTGCATAGAAATCGACGATTGCCGGACGTTTGCCTTCAAATTTCCAATCATTCGGATTGGCTTCAAAATCATATACTTTCTTTAAAAACTCTGCTTTATTTAATGATACTACTTCCATTTTATTGTCCTCCTTTGTTGGTTCATTACTCTTTTTATTTTCTCCGCCATTTCCCGCACAAGCTGTGGTGGCCAGTACGATAGCGAAAGCGCTCATAATGCTTTTAATCAGTTTCATAAATCTTTTCGGTTTATTTGTTTTCTATGTTGCAAAGGTAAGGCGAAATAGCTTCCCGTGAAATAGCGATTTGACTGGAACACTTGGCAAAATTTCCCATCACTGCTCCTTTAACGCTAAAAAATGTCTTTTTATCTTTGGAAGTAATAAAAATATGCACTACTTTTGTTGCGATAAAATGAGTATTCACCCTTTAAAATGATGGAAAGGGTATTAATTATGTTGGAGCTATAATATTTTCAAATTAGGACTAAGTTGTCTCGTCGGGAAGACGGGGCTTTGCGACATTTTGTTTTTTACGTTTACCGCAACTCTGCTGCTGGCGGTAATAGTTGATTAGTCCTGCAATCACATTTTTATTTTTCGAATTATTCACTTCAATGTTGTGGATGGATGTTTTGTATCCGTATCCGAAGCATTGGCATACCGTGTATAACCTTACTTTCCGCTGTTGAGGCGGACGGGGTGTGGTATGCGAACAGAAAAAAAGTATGGGAATACGATTAAAAGATTTAAGTAAACTGGGATATCGGGATAATGTAGCCCGTAGTCTGGTAGTAGACATTGTAGGCAAATATTGCAAACATGACACGAAGGAACAGATTGCAATGACTTTGAGCAATATACTCGAACATCCCGAATCTTATAAAAACAATGAAATATGGAGTAAGCTGGCGGAACGCCTGTCGCCTACTGTTCTTGCGAAAGAGTTCGTAGCTTACGACTTACGGGAAGATCCGTTGATGTATAAAACCTATGGAGGTAAGTTTATCGAGACTCTTGCCAAACAACAGATGAATTTGGCTATGCGCCTGCCTGTAACGGTCGGCGGAGCGTTGATGCCCGATGCGCACGCCGGTTATGGATTGCCTATCGGTGGGGTACTGGCTACTGATAATGCCGTGATACCGTATGCTGTCGGGGTTGATATCGGTTGCCGGATGAGTCTGACGGTATTTGATGCGAAAGCAGACTTCCTGAAACGATATTCTTATCAGATAAAGGAGGCTTTGAAAGACTTTACACATTTCGGAATGGATGGCGGCCTGGGCTTTGAACAGGAGCATGAAGTGCTGGATCGGGAAGAATTTCGGTTGACTCCTTTATTAAAGGATTTGCAGGGAAAGGCCGTGCGGCAACTCGGAAGCTCCGGAGGTGGGAATCACTTTGTGGAGTTCGGCGAAATTGCTTTGCAGGCGGATAATGTGCTGAATCTTCCGGAGGGGAGTTATGTTGCTTTGCTGTCTCATTCCGGTTCACGTGGCTTGGGTGCTGCTATTGCCAAACATTACAGTCTGTTGGCCCGTGAAGTCTGCAAACTTCCTCGGGAGGCGCAGCATTTTGCGTGGCTGAGTCTGGACTCCGAAGAAGGGCAGGAGTATTGGATGAGTATGAATCTGGCAGGAGACTATGCCCGTGCCTGTCACGAGCGTATTCACTTGAATCTGTCTAAAGCATTGGGACTGAAACCTGTTGCGAATGTCAACAACCATCACAACTTTGCGTGGAAAGAGGAGATAGCTCCGGGACGTATGGCGATTGTGCATCGCAAAGGGGCAACTCCTGCACAAAAGGGACAGGCGGGTCTGATTCCCGGAAGTATGGCTACGGCAGGTTATCTGGTTTGTGGCAAAGGGGTGGAAGAATCCTTGTGCTCTGCTTCTCATGGAGCCGGAAGAGCGATGTCCCGGCAAAAAGCAAAGGAGAGTTTCACTCAGTCGGCTTTGAAAAAGATGCTGTCGCAGGCAGACGTGACATTGATAGGCGGAAGTATCGAGGAAATGCCTCTGGCATATAAAGACATCGATCGGGTGATGTACACGCAGGAGACTTTGGTGGAAGTGCAGGGTAGATTTATGCCTCGCATCGTACGAATGAATAAAGAATAAGGCGATGAAGGAGAAAGTCTATTTACAGATAACTTCCGGCAGGGGACCTGCAGAATGTTGCCGGGTGGTGGCATTGGTACTCGAAAGAATAGTAAGACAGGCGCAGGCAAGCGGACTGAAAGTGGAAATGATAGAACGTGAAGTGGGACCGGTCAACCGGACACTGCTTTCGGCTACCATTGCTCTTCAAGGCGCAGCGAGCGGAGAACTGGCGGATGAATGGGAGGGAACGGTGCAATGGATTGCCCAAAGCCCGTATCGCATTTATCACAAGCGGAAAAACTGGTTTGTCGGTGTGCATTCGTTTGTGTTGTCGGAGAGTCAGGAGGCTACGGAAAGAGATTTCCGCTATGAAACCTTACGGGCTTCCGGTCCGGGCGGGCAGCATGTCAACAAGACAGAGTCCGCGGTCCGTGCCGTTCACATCCCGTCCGGGATGAGTGTGGTAGCTTCCGACCAACGTTCACAATGGCAGAACAAGAAGCTGGCAACGGAACGCCTGTTGGTGAAACTTTCGTCATGGACGATGGAACAGGCGATGATTCAGGCGCAGGAAAACTGGAGTAATCATAATCATCTTCAACGGGGGAATCCCGTGAAGGTGATTCGGGAACCGCTGATTTAGCTGTGAGTAATAAAAAATATATAAAGTGACTAAAAAGTCGGTTCTATCTCCCATTCCCCTCCCTTCGGGAAGGAGGAGATAGAACCGACTTTTTAGTTCGCCTTTATGTATGCAGGATAATGTCACTATATCAAGGCGATAGTGTCATTATCCTGTTATTATTCTTTCGGGTGGTTAACTGAAAATATAAACGATAATTCCTGTAATCACCACATATGCCAGTGCATACGGGATAGCAGCTTTCAGTATTTCCCCTTCCTTTCCCTGCTGGTTTCCGGCAGAAGTCGCAATGGCGATACTTTGCGGAGAAATAATCTTACCGCCTGTCGCACCTACCGTATTTGCAGCTGACAGCCAGTCCGGACTGACATGAATCTGTCCTGCCACACTTGCCTGTAACTTTCCGAAAAGGATGTTGGAGGAGGTATCACTTCCTGTAATAAATGTCCCCAGACAGCCGATGACCGGAGCAAACAGCGGATACAAGCTTCCGGTAGCAGTAGCCAGTGCCGTAGCGATGACAGCAATCATTCCCGAAGTATCCATAATGGTGGATAACCCCACGAGACAGATCACGGTAATAAAGGTTTTCTTTAATTGCTTCACCGTATTCCAAAGAACGATAAACAGCTCTTTGACTTTGGCACCCTGTATCAACCCACCGATAAAAGTACCGAGGAAGAGTAGTACACCTGCATGGGTCAACCACGAGATTGTATAGTTTACGGTAGTAGCATTGACAGGCAGACTGATTCTTGTAACCCAGTTATTCTCCAATGTACTTCTCAAACTCGGGAAAAGCGGACTGGTGAGGATGATCAGGAACAAAATCAGTAAATAGATGCTCCACGCATTCAGTATATCTTTGGTTTTCAGCGTACTTTTCCGAGCCTTTTCTTCTTTCGATGCGGTCAGTTTTCCATAGAGAACGATGACAATGATAGAAAGAATACTTCCGATAATGGCAGGCGATTCTGCCCCCATATATCTGGCAGCCAGATATTGTCCGACCAAAGAAACACCTCCGACCAGCAGGGCCAGAAATATATTCTTCGGGAGTGCTTTCAGTTTAGGATTGGTGAGGAAAAGCAAGACCAGCGGAATCAGAAACATGAGTACCGATAATTGCAATACAACGTTCGTACTGAGTTGTAGCACATCCAGATTCGTTTCCTTTGCCAACACCAATACCGGAGTTCCGATAGCACCGAAAGCCGTAGCGACACTGTTGGCTATCAGACTGACAGTCGCCGAAAATATCGGCTTGAATCCCAGACTGATAAGAATCGCCGCCGGAATAGCAACCGCCGTTCCGAATCCTGCCATCGCTTCCAGTAATCCTCCGAATCCCCAAGTCAGCAGCAATACCTGAATGCTTTTATCCGTAGAGATGGAGGCGAACTGTTGTTTGATAATCTCCATCTTTTCCGTTTTCAGTAATACGTTATAACTGAAAATAGCCATCAGAATGATGATTAAAATAGGAGAGACCGCTTTCAGTGCTCCATATAAAAAGGAATAAAACAGATTGTCTACAGAAAAGGCGAAACCGAAAAGAGCGATCAGCATGGTTACAATCAACGAGATAATACTGCTCTTGTCGCCGGACATCTTGAAGAACGCCATCAATACGATTAATAGCAATACCGGAATAATAGCAAGGATTAGTGTCATAATTCTAAATTTTAAATAGTCAACTTTGGGTGAATATTTAATATAACAAAACAAAAGGTAGTTTTGATGGATATGTGACTCTAATTTTATCCAACTTCTTTTTGTGAATGTGTCAAAAATATATTCAGGCACGGATTTCACAGATTAACACGGTTTTAAGAGTTAGGTAACCCCAAACCGTGAAATCCGTGTAATCCGTGCCTGAAAAATCGTTTTAAGTGACTTCCGTCCCTTCTGCTATTACTTGCTCATTTTCATATTCATGATCTGTTGCAACTGTTTCAAGTTTGCCTGAGCAGCTTCATTTCCTAATTTGGCAGCTTGTTCAAAGGCTGCTGTAGCACGTTGAATATCTCCGTTTAAGAAGTTATACACGCCTGTATTATTCAGAAATTCGGCAGTGGTATGATCCGCTTTTTCCATATATTTCAGTGCGGTATCGATATCCTTCTGTGACAAGGCGACAGCCGCTGCATTCAGATTGGCTACAGCATCCGTCGGATACATACGTACGGCAATATCAAATACATCTACAAAGTCCTTGCTGCCTTTCGGATAACTATTGGCTACCTGATACATCTCGTTCAGACTCAGATATTTCGGATTCTCACGGATGATGATACGTCCTTGTTCCACATCGAAGTTGACCACTGTGTAGTCGATTTTGCAGTTCACTTTACGCAGTCCCGGATAAATCTCTTTCAGCATAGTGCGATAAGGAGCGCCGCCGCCGACTTTCATGATTTCCTGTTTACGTTTCACGTCATTCGTTGTATTTTTGATGATATTCAGGAAGGTTTCCTTATCCTTCATCGAAGAGGATTCGAGAGCTTTCACCAGTCCGTCCCAGTTCTCTCCACCGAAAGTCACTTTATACAGTTTGGCAGATGCCTTTTCGTTCTTGACCAGATAATCTTTCAGAGCTTCCGCACGTTTTTTAGAGAGTTGCTCGTTGAAAGCCAGCGGCCCTTCGGGAGAAGCGAATCCTTCGATGCTGATGCTTTGTACGGTCAGATTCTTGTCATTCTGAATTTTATCAAACATAGAATGAATATTCACCAGTTCGGAGTGATTGTTCATGAAGTCGGTAAGGATGACAGACTTGTTGACGGGGAAGTCCAGATGAGCTTCGTATTGCTCACTGCGGTTTTTCACCACTTCCACTGTAGGCTGGATGTAGGCTACGATAGGAGACATGGCACTCAGTCGTTTGGCTTCGGTAGATACGTCGTTCGTTATCAGTTCCTGCGCGTTCATTTCCTGATAGTTGCCGCATCCGCATAGGTTCTCTACCAGTTGCAGGGATGCGTTTGCCATCCATGGCTGATAAGGAATGACCTGCGTATAATTAAACGTTTCTCTTTTATTATAAGGTACGATGATGGCCGTGGGTTCCTGTTTGCTGATCGCCAGTCCACGTAGATAGGCTTTCTCGCGTCTTTTGCCGTTGACGATAATCTCCTGTAGCGGGATATTATGTTGTCCGTCCGTCAGCAGGGGGATCAGGCTGAGACTACGTGCCGAGCCGATGGTTAGGTTTGCCATGTCGACCGTCATGCCGACATAAAGCGAGTTTCCTTGTTGCCATAAGGATACATTCGAAAGCGTGAGCGCATCATTCAGAAATTTCTGTGCATGAGCCGGAAGTATGGTGGCTGCAAGAGCTATAAATAGATAGATAAGTTTTCTTTTCATCATTGTAAGTTTTAGAAAGTTCGATTATTTGATGACATAAATGAAGCTGAGGCCGATTTTGGTCGGACCGAAATAGTTGCGAGTGTTGTGCCCGAGTTTTTCACCTCCGTCACCGCGGGCATATTTATCATATTTCAGACGGGCGTAACCGACTCCGACGGTTGCTTCCATGCTCCAGCGTTTGCTGATAATCCACTGGTATCCGTAAGAGATGCCGGCTCCGTACAGACTGCCGTCATAGCGGTCGTGCCCCATTCCGAATATATTCAGGTTGCTGACATTCATTTCTCCGTAATGTCCGTGCAAACCGAAGAAACTTCCGTTGAAACGTTCGCAGAGCCAGTAGCGCAATTCCGGTTGTACGAGCCAGTGCTTGATCTGGCGGTCGTCGCCAAACTTCCACGGATTGTAGTTGCCGGATACATCGAGGGTGATTTTCTTTGCCAGTCCGACTTCGAATCCCAGGTTGGGAGTGCTCGTAGCCCAGTAGAGGGCATTGGTCTTGATGGCGAATTTGGGTAAATAGGTTTCATTCCGTTGTACTTGCGCATACGCACTTGTACCCAATACGAGCAGGAAACCGGCTGCTAATAAAAGTTTAATTGTTCTCATTTTTGTTAGGGTCTAGGTTTTATTAAAATGATATGCGATAAACACATGATTGTGTGACTTTGTTGTGTAAACCCGTAGAAAAGATTCCTTGCCCGTATCCGCCATAAAGATGTTTAAGGGCATAAATGCTAACAAATTCGGCAAATGATACGTTTACTATATAAAAATACCTTTGTGTAATCAATATGACAACTAATTAATTTATTACTGACTATTTTTACACATAACATTAATACAAACAGCCTATGAAAGAGCTTATCAAGAATCTGGAAGAACTGAACAGGAAAGCAGAAAAAGGTGGTGGGGATGCCCGTATTGAGAAACAGCACTCTGTGGGCAAGCTGACCGCCCGTGAACGCATTGACTTACTTCTGGAAAAAGGGTCGTTTATCGAACTTGATAAACTGGTAACCCACCGGTGTACTGACTTTGGTATGGAAAAACAGAAATTCTCCGGTGACGGGGTAGTGACTGGTTACGGAATGATTGGCAAACGGCTGGTCTATGTTTTTGCACAGGACTTCACCGTATTCGGAGGGGCTCTTTCGGAGACACACGCCAAGAAGATTTGCAAAGTGATGGACATGGCGATGCAGATGGGAGCGCCTATTATCGGACTCAATGATTCCGGTGGTGCGCGCATTCAGGAAGGTGTCCGTTCTTTGGCAGGATATGCGGAGATTTTCCTTCGCAATTCCATGGCTTCGGGAGTCATTCCGCAGATCAGTGCTATCATGGGTCCGTGTGCCGGTGGTGCCGTTTATTCTCCTGCACTGACCGATTTTATTCTGATGGTCAAGAACTCCGGCTATATGTTTATCACCGGACCGGACGTAGTCAAGAGTGTGACACAGGAAGAAGTAAGCAAGGAAGATCTGGGTGGAGTGGGCATCCACATGACAAAGTCCGGCGTGGCGCATCTATCGGCCGAAAATGATATTGAATGTATCAATTATATCCGCGAACTTATTTCTTATCTGCCGGGCAACAATATGGAAGAGCCTCCTTTCGTTGTCACCAACGACTCGCCGACCCGCCTGACACCCGAACTGTCCGACTTGGTGCCTACCAATCCGAATCAGCCCTATAATATAAAGGAGATGATAGAAGCGGTGGCCGACGATAATAACTTCTTTGAACTTCAGGCAGAATTTGCCGCGAACATCGTTACCGGATATATCCGTCTGAACGGAAAGACGATAGGGGTGGTAGCCAATCAGCCGCTGGTGCTGGCAGGAACACTGGACATCAATGCCTCTATAAAGGCTGCCCGTTTCGTTCGCTTCTGCGATGCTTTCAATATACCTTTGCTGACTCTGGTCGATGTTCCGGGATTCCTTCCGGGAGTAGATCAGGAATATGGCGGAATCATCCGTAATGGTGCGAAACTGCTTTATGCTTACTGCGAAGCTACCGTGCCGAAAGTGACCGTTATCACCCGTAAGGCTTACGGAGGCGCTTATGATGTGATGAGTTCCAAGCATATCCGTGGCGATGTCAATCTGGCTTTCCCCACTGCCGAAATCGCTGTGATGGGACCGGACGGGGCCGTAAATATCCTATTCAAGAAAGAGATCGAAAAGTCACAGACTCCCGAAGAAAGGCGAAAGGAACTTCAGAGCGATTATCGTGAAAAGTTTGCCAATCCTTACCGCGCAGCGGAACTGGGCTATGTGGATGAAGTGATCGATCCGGCCGTTACCCGTCTGCGCCTGATACGCAGTTTCGAAATGCTGGCCAATAAACGTCAGTCCAATCCGCCTAAGAAACACTCGAACATTCCACTTTAATAAATGGAAAATGGAAAGTTGAAAGTTGAAAATGGAGAGTGATCAATTAAAAGAAACAGATTATGATAAAGAAAATATTAGTTGCTAATCGTGGAGAGATAGCTATGCGCATCTTCCGTACTTGTCGGGTGATGGATATTTCGACGGTGGCTGTTTACACGCATGTAGACAGGGGGGCTTTGCATGTTCGCTATGCGGAGGAGGCTTATTGCATCTCCAATTCGCCGGAGGATACTTCTTATTTGAAGCCGGAGTTGATACTGGCCATTGCCAAAAAGACCGGAGCCGCCATTCATCCGGGATATGGGTTCTTGTCGGAGAACGCTGACTTTGCCCGTCGTTGCGAAGAAGAAGGAGTGATCTTTATCGGGCCCGGTGCCGATATTATTGCTAAGATGGGGATCAAGACTGAGGCACGCAAAATCATGCGTGAAGCGGGGCTGCCCATCGTTCCCGGAACGGAAACTCCCGTACAGGGGATCGAAGAAGTGAAGAAGGTTGCTAAGGAAGTAGGTTATCCTATTATGTTGAAAGCGCTTGCCGGAGGAGGCGGAAAGGGGATGCGTCTGGTCCGTTCCGAAGAAGAAGCGGAAACGGCTCTTCGTTTGTCTCAGTCCGAGGCGGGTACTTCTTTTGGTAATGATGCGGTCTATATAGAGAAATATATCGAGAATCCGCACCATATCGAGGTGCAGATTATGGGAGATAAATATGGCAATGTGGTTCATCTGGGCGAGCGTGAATGTTCCATTCAGCGACGTAATCAGAAGGTAATCGAGGAGTCTCCGTCACCGTTTGTGAAAGACGAAACCCGTAAGAAGATGCTGAAAGTAGCCGTAGAGGCTTGCAAGCGGATCGGTTATTACAGTGCCGGCACGCTGGAGTTCATGATGGATAAAGACCAGAACTTCTATTTCCTTGAAATGAATACCCGTTTGCAGGTAGAACATCCGGTGACGGAGGAATGTACCGGCGTCGATCTGGTGCGTGACATGATCACGGTGGCTGCGGGCAATCCGTTGCCGTATAAGCAGGAAGATATAAAATTCAGCGGAGCTGCCATCGAATGCCGTATCTACGCCGAAGATCCGGAGAATAACTTTATGCCTTCTCCCGGAGTGATAACTGTTCGTGAAGCTCCCGAAGGCCGTAACCTCCGTCTGGACAGTGCCGCCTATGCCGGATTCGAAGTTTCACTGCATTATGATCCGATGATTGCCAAGCTCTGCTGCTGGGGGCGTACCCGTGAATCCGCCATCTCCAACATGGCACGTGCCTTGCGTGAGTATAAGATTCTGGGCATCAAGACGACGATTCCTTTCCATCAGCGTGTGTTGAAGAATGCCGCTTTCCTCGAAGGAAAATATGATACGACTTTTATCGATACCCGTTTTGACAAGGAGGACTTGAAGCGTCGTCAGAATACTGATCCGACTGTTGCCGTGATCGCTGCCGCCGTAAGGCATTACGAGAGGGAGAAAGAAGCTGCATCCCGTGCCACCACGCTCCCTGTAGTGGGCGAATCTCTCTGGAAGTATTATGGCAAGTTGCAGATGACTGCTAATAATTATTGAATAGGTGGAGAGTTGAGAGTTGAAAATTGAAAGTTAAGTTGGTCATTCATTAAAATTAGAAAGATATGGGTACATCGTTAGCGACTTATTATGCCAAGCTTCTGGATATGCCGGACAGTGAATATAAGGTAGAGATTCTGGAAGACGGACCGATCAAGAAAATAGCGGTCAACGGTAAAATATATGAGGTCGATTATAATATGGGAGGCGACTCCATTCATTCGATCATCATTGATCATCACTCGCATGGAGTGCAGATTTCCCCTTCTTCCAATAATTCTTATACCATTATGAATAAGGGTGAGCTTTATCAGATAGAGCTACAGGGAGAGATGGAAAAGATACATAATGCCCGTGCCGGTACGGAAGCCGTAGGGCGTCAGGTGGTACAGGCTCCGATGCCGGGGGTGATCCTGAAAATATATGTGAAGAAGGGAGATGAAGTCAAGCGTGGAGACCCGCTTTGCGTATTGGTGGCCATGAAAATGGAAAACGAGATTCGTTCTGTCACCGACGGAGTAGTGAAAGAAGTCTTTGTCGAAGCCGGTATGAAGGTCGGTTTGAACGACCGGATTATGGTGATTGAATGATTCTCAAAAAAAATAAAGGTGTTTTACGTACTTATCTCAAAAGTTTTCTTTACTTTTGGCAGATAAGTACGTATTTATATCCGGATGTCTTATGAACAACGAACAAACAAAAGAAGCACTGAAAGAGGAATTGGAGTTGCTTAGAAAAGAAAATGAGCAACTGAAGCGACAACTTCGATCTCTGGAACAGAATAAACAACCCGAAGAAAGCTCCACCAGCTTTCAGGAAAGGTATGCCGTTAAAATATTAAATTCCTTACCGGATATGCTGACTGTGTTCAACCACGACGAAGTGGGAATTGAAGTCGTATCCAATGAAGAAACCAATCATGTCGGGATATCCAACAAAGATTTTGAAGGAATGCACATGCGCCAGATGGTGCCTCCCGAAGCCTATCAGAACATCCATGCCAATATGCAGAAAGTGATCGCCACGCGGACTGTTTCGGCAGCGCATCACGACATGGATTTCAATGGCTCTCACCATTACTACGAGAACCGGATTTTTCCGTTGGATGAAGAATACGTTCTGATCATGTGTCGTGACATCACGGAGAGAGTGGCCACCCAGCAACAGCTGGAGATATTTAAAAGCGTACTCGACAAAGTCAGTGACAGCATTCTTGCCGTTTCCAGTGACGGAACGCTGGTATATGCCAACAAGCAATTTATGGAAGAGTACGGTGTCACCCAGCAGATGGGTACCCAGAAAATATACAACCTGCCCGTCTCTATGCGCACGCCGGAGTTATGGGAAGCCAAACTGAAAGATATACGCGATAATGGCGGCAGTTTTTCATACCGTGCAGCGTATGTGCGCAAAGGTGAGGAGAAAAACAGAGTACACCAAGTCTCTACCTACCTTACACAGGAGGATGATACGGAGCTTATCTGGTTTTTTACGCAGGACATTACCGATGTAATAAAGAAGCGGGATGAACTTCGTGAATTGAATCTCCTGCTGGACGGTATTCTGAATAATATCCCTGTCTATCTGTATGTGAAAGATCCCGAGGACGATTTCAGATATCTGTATTGGAACAAGGCATTTGCCGAACATTCCAAGATTCCTGCCTCCCGGGCAATCGGCCGAACAGACTTTGAGATCTTTCCGGAGCGTGCAGATGCCGAAAGGTTCCGCAGGGATGATTTGGAATTGATTCGGACGCATGAACGGATCGATATGCAGGAGACCTACGTGGCGGCCACCGGCGAGACCCGTATTGTGCAGACACTGAAAGCGCTTGTCCCGATGGAAGGGCGCGAACCGCTTCTGATCGGTATCTCCTGGGATATCACTAACTTTCAGAATATCGAGCAGGAACTGATTAAGGCACGCATCAAGGCAGAGCAATCCGACAGATTAAAAACCGCCTTTCTTGCAAATATGAGCCATGAAATCCGGACACCGCTGAATGCGATTGTCGGTTTCTCCAATCTGTTGCCTTCTGCAGAAACCCTTGAAGAAGAAAAACTCTATTCGAGCATTATCAATCAGAACTCAGAGATCCTGTTGCAGCTGATTAATGACATCTTGGACTTGTCTAAGATAGAAGCCGGTACATTGGAATACGTCAGACAGCCGATGAACCTGGGTGAAATATGTCGGAATATCTATCAGATTCATAAGGATCGTGTGCAGGAAGGGGTTATCCTTATTCTGGATAATCAAGACGAAGACCTGATTATTGAAGAAGACCGGAACCGCATTGCGCAGGTTATCACTAACTTCCTCACCAATGCCGGTAAATTCACGCTTTCCGGTGAAATCCGCTTTGGCTTTAAAGTCAATAATCAATGTATCCGTTTTTATGTGAAGGATACAGGTATCGGAATAGCTCCCGATAAGGTGGGACATATTTTCGACCGTTTTGTCAAATTGAACTCATTTGCGCAGGGGACAGGTCTCGGACTTGCCATCTGCCGGATGATCATAGAAAAGATAGGAGGGGAGATCGGAGCCACTTCGGAAATAGGCAAAGGATCGACTTTCTACTTTACGATACCTTATAAAGAAAGCTCAGATGACCGTATTGCATTTTCCGAGGCTTCGGAAACGAAATACATCAGCCACACCATCAAGAGGATGCAGAAGATCAAGAAGATTCTGGTAGCTGAAGATGTGGACAGCAACTTTGTACTGATCAAGAATATGATTGGCAAAGATTACACTCTGCTATGGGCGAAAGATGGCTTTGAGGCGGTGGAAATGTATAAACAGTTCCAGCCGGATTTGATTCTGATGGATATCAAGATGCCTCGTATGGGTGGACTGGAGGCTACCCGCATCATTCGTTCCTATTCGAAGGAGATTCCTGTCATTGCGCTGACTGCCTATGCTTTCGAAGCGGACAAGGAGCAGGCTTTGGAAGCCGGCTGCAATGACTTTGTCACGAAGCCGGTTTCAAAAGCAGCACTGGAAGAGGCGTTGGGGAAGTATTCGGGGTAGAGATGGCTTCCTGTTTTCTGTATAATTATCACTTTTTGTTTATGTATAATTGGCTAAAATAGAATCAAATATGAATGCTTGAACTTGCTCAATTCACTAAAGTATATTATATTTGTATTCAAATAACAAACAAAATAATGAGTCCACGGGTTGCATTGGTACGAGACTTTGATTTTTTCTTTTACTCTCGTGAGGAGGAACGTCTTCACGTGCATATAGAGAAAGGTGAGAAGTCTGCTAAGTTTTGGTTAGAGCCTTCTATAGAGTTGGCGCATAGCCATGGATTTACAGGAAAAGAATTGAAATTTATAAAAGATTGGATTGAACAGAATGAGCAAGAAATCAGAGACAAATGGAGCACTCATTTCAGCGACTGCAATTAAGGCTGAAGTGACGCATATTTCAAGAAACGGACTTATTTTGTGGGTTTCTGAAAGAGAGTATTATTTGCCTTATAGTGAATATCCTTGGTTCAGAAAAGCCACAGTAGAGGATGTTTTTAATGTTGAATTGCTACCTAGCGGGCGTTTGCGTTGGGAGGCATTGGACGTTGATTTGAATCTTTCTATTATCGGTAATCCGGATAAATACCCTTTAATCAGTAAGTAAATGGCTACGGCCTACTATCTTTTAGGCACGGATTACACGGATTTCACGGTTTTAGTTAATAAAAGAACTGTCTAATCCGTGTAATCCGTGCCTAAATTATATCACAATACTCTTGCATACTTTTCGTATTCCTTTCCTGCATCGAAGCAGGGGCATGCCTTCACCCATTCTTCCGGTTCTATCTCTCCGTCTCCGTTCAGGTCGGGGCTGAGGTCACGATGTCCATATACGCGGCATTCGGGATAATCTCTCAGCAAAGTAAGGATGAGTACCCGCAGCGAATGTTTCTGCCATTCGGTTCGGGTGTCTTTGGGACGTCCCTTGCTGTCGAGTCCGCCTTCATAGCAGATGCCGATACTTTCATTGTTGAAGCCTTTGGCGTGGGCGCCGACCTTTTCTATCGGTCGGGTAGATTTTATATCCCCGTTTTTGCGGATATAAAAGTGGTAGCCTGTTCCGTTGAATCCCCGTCTGCGATGGCAGACGTCTAAGTCATATTCCGTGAAATTCTTGTCCTCACGTGTGGCGGAGCAGTGGATCACGAGTAGGTTGATTGTTCTCATGGCAGGCTGGTATTATGCTTCGGCGATAGGGAGGTTGTTTTGTGTGCGTTGTACACACTCCTTGTTGCTACACTGCAATGCGGCAGCCTGTGCCAACTGTTCTCTCAGAGAAAAAATCTCCGTGTGCATCTCCTTCACTCTCGCGCTAAGGTCGAAATAATCTTTCAGCACCTTCTCCAACTGTTCCATCAGGAAGGTATATTGGTCTTTCACCAGTTCACTGAACTCTTTGACGTCTTGCGCCATGGCTTTACGCTTTTTACGATTGCCCAGAAAGGGCAGGATGGTCATGATGATCTCGATAATTTTATCTAGCATTTTTTTAATGGATAATTGATAATGGATAATTGATAATGTAAACCGCATGGGGTGGGCATTTCCATTATGAAAGCCGGGGTGGCAGGTGAGCCTATCTGTGATTATAATACGCCTGTGTATCCACCTACCACCTCAATGAAGTTAAACTGTTGGGTCCGGAGCTTCCTCGTCTCCGCCGCCGCTTTCGTTTCCGCCGCCTTCGCTTCCTCCGCCGGCATTTCCGCTTTCGCCGTCACCTTTTCCTGCCAATACGAAGTCTACATTATTTTCACTTCGTGTGGTGGTGTGGCTCGTATTCACCAGATGCAGCGCCTTGTCCGCTACGAACCGTACATTCACCCTGCGGATACTCCGCACTGTGCAATCCTTCTCCTTCTCCGTCCCTTCACTGCATAGCGTGATATGAAACGTACCCAATCCGTCAATCTTCACTTTATCCCCCTGCGTGAGCGACAGGCGGAGCTGTTCTACAAAAGCTTCGATGGCATGCTTCACATCTCCCGATGTAAGCGAGGAGTTGGCTTCGATGGCATCCGCCAGCTTGTTGACGTCCATCACTCTCACTGTGCCCGATTTCTGACGTATGTAATACAATACCGGAGAGTTCTCCTTACTTACATACTTTCTGCGCTGATAGCGTTCCACTAATACATTCATAAATTTAAAAAGTTAAGGTTTAAGTAAATCTATTTCTATTTCTTTGTAACACTACAAAGATACAAAATCTGAGAGGCGAAGTCAAGTGTTTCCGCCTTTATTTTCCTTTTAATTTGAAATAAAATATGGAATAATTTGAATAATAAATAGTGATCAATGAAAGGATAAACGAGAGACGGAACCGACGACTATCTGGCATGCTTCATCAGATACTCCAAGGGAGGCTCATAGTCCATAATTTTCGTCATCGAGGCGTTGTGTCTGAAGTAGGCGTTTCCTGTCTCTCCGTTGCGGTGTTTGGCTACGATCACTACGCCCAGTCCCTCCGTCGGATATCCGCTTTCGCGGTCGGTGGTGAGGTGTGTCAGTGCCGGACGGTAGAGTAGCATCACGACGTCCGCGTCCTGCTCGATGGCACCGCTTTCACGTAGTTGCGCCAGTTCCGGACGTCCGGCGGGGGTGTGTTCCGACAGGCGGTTCAGTTGGCTCAGCAGTACTACCGGTACGTTCAGTTCCTTGGCGAGCATTTTCGCTTTGCGGGTGGCTTGTGCCACTTCCTGTTCGCGGTTCCGGTTGTTCTGTCCGGTGCTCATGTCGCAGAGTTGCAGGTAGTCGATGATGATGAGGTCGCATTCATCCTTGCTTTGCAGGAGTCGTGCGCTGGAGCGGACGTGCTCCATGCTGACCAGTGTGCTGTCGTCTACGTGGATGGGCAGGCGTGACAGGTCTGCCGCTACCTTGCGTGCTTCCTCCAGTTCTTGCGGTGGGATGATTCCCTGTTGCCAGTTGGTGGAGCTTATGTCGCTGGCGGAGAGCAGCCAGCGGTCGGCAAGTTGTTCGCCTTGCATTTCGAGGCTGTATACGGCTACGGCGTGCCCTGCCATTGCTGCGCTCCTTGCCAGGTGCAGGGCGAATGCCGTTT
>ENA-OOYR01000439-OOYR01000439.1-human-gut-metagenome-genome-assembly--contig:-NODE-439-length-28616-cov-10.673786_pt1 | contig 28616 bp, 31 predicted proteins | sample MGYA00241701_ERZ501374 | MGnify/ENA primary metagenome ERZ501374 (study PRJEB25962, sample SAMEA2042655) | human gut metagenome | biome: human gut; feature: human-associated habitat; material: faeces...
AGAGCAGCAGAGCTGCTTTTAAAATAAGACCATAATTTTATACATTAACAGGAGGGTGTGAATGAATATGAAAAAGTATATAATTATTTTTTTAGTTTTTTGATTGTTATAATGGGTATAAAATTATTTAGAAATAACTTTGTAGCAGTGAATAATACTGAGAATAATATCAAGAGTAAAGATTTTGAAATTGTAGATACTGATAAAATTATGATTTTTCAAAGTATAATAAATATATAGTGTCGAAAGAAATACCTGTTCGTATTAGATCTTTCGAAAAAATTGTGCATTAATGTGCAAATCGTTTCAGTAGACGGCAATTACTATATGGAACGATATTCTATAAATGAGGCAAAATTGCAGAAAGAGCTAGATGATTATAATGAAAAAAATTTTGATAATAAAGAGTATTGTATTACTATTGATGATGTAAAAAAATATCTTAAAGAGAATATTGATGAAAATGATAAAATCTCTCACTTTCTATCTTTCAATACTAATTTATATTAATGGAAAAAGTTAAAAAAGGAGTGTATTATAATATGAAAAGCAAATATTGCATTCTAATGGTATTGGCAGTTATTCTAATTAATTGCATTTTGTATGGTTGCAGTGAAAAAAATCAAAATATTAGCGAATTGCCGGATGGCATATCTATAAAGAAATCAACCATCAAAGGAAAAGAAAATGATGAGATCCTTGTAATAAAGAAACTCAATAATGAAAATTATAAAAATGTGCAGGGGTATATTAAAACAAATTCAGATTTTACTGAAATAAGTATAGTTTTTAAAAATACCAATAATGAATCAAATGATATCGAATTGGAATATATACCAAAAATAGAATGGCCTAAGCATGATATTATCTGGAATTTGTATTTATATGATGGAAGATCACTTGAGCAATTCAGTAAATTAGATGATATATACTATATGAAGATAAACTCAGCTGCAGAAGTAAATCTCACATCATTGGATAATGTAAGATATCTTGAAATACATAATGCTGATATTACAGAAAAAAGTAATATTGGTGATATGAAAAAGCTTATAAGTGTAACTTTTCAAAATTGCACTGTTGATGGTATTGGAGAGTGCTCAAAACTTGAAAATCTAGCGCAAATAGTGATTTATGATGGAAAGTGTATGAGCCTTTCAGGTCTTGAAACCTGTAATAATGACATTTGTTTAGATATTCCATATGTAAAAATAAATCAAAATGCGATTAATGATCTACAAAATGTAAATATATCAAGTATGATAATAGACAGTGATTTTGAAGGTAATCTGTCACAGTTGAAAAATATATCCATGATAGATGTATTTGGAGAAAATATTTCTCAACAGCTTATCAGTAATATTTCAGAAATTGATTCATTAGAGAAAATAAAACTTCATGGTTCCATAAATAATGAAGATATTGCAATAATGAAACAGAGTCAAAATCTGAAGGGATTAGACATTAATGGATTGGACATTTCAGATTTGACACCGGTTGCATCTCTGACAAATATCGAGGAGCTTGATATCAGCAATACAAATGTTACGGATCTATCACCACTTAAAGATATGCCTAATCTGAAGAAACTGATAGCAGAAAACTGTAATATAGATGACTGGTCACCGGTAAGTGATATAGATGAGGTTATAAAATAAAGATATGTAGTGTATGGGAAAACTTGAAAATGGTGAATAGAAACATTACCAACCTAAAAATTGACGTAATAATGTAAAGAGGAGCATCGTAATGGAAGATAGTGAAAAGGTTATTGTAAATTTTGTGAATGAAAATAATGGAAAAAGACATGAATTGGAAATCCCCATGAATATAACAGCCAAAGCTCTGGTGACTGCATTAAACAAAGCATATAATCTGCAAATGAAGTCTTGAAATCTCCTTTAGCCGCAGAAATAAAAGAACCGGGCCGGGCTTATTTGCAGGTCGGAAATAATGAGATATTTGAATTGTTCCAGTCGGGATATTCCGGCAGCCCCGAGAGTATAAATGGTGAAGATGATACACCGTTTGATATATATGAACTTGATTTTTCGGGAAAAAAGAATTTGGTATATAAGCATAAGCTTGAGAATTCAGAGCAGTCAAGGTCACAATTGGAGGCGGTTGTCGAATATGTAGATAAATACTGTAAAGCCGATGGAGTAAAAAAACTGCCGGATATATGTCTGCCTGCGCTGGAAGAAGTGATAGTATATGATGCCGAACTGGCACATAATGATACCCCTCTTTCTATGACTGCTGTAATAGGAATATACGACGATCCGGACAGGCAGAGACAGGGGCGGACAGTAATAGAGATAGGTAACAAAAATACTATTATCATAGGAGCATCGCAGTTTGGCAAGACCAATCTTCTCGAATTGATAGTGAGGAATCCGGCAGAATAGCTATGTTTTGTAATGAATCAAGTGAGTATATGACTCTTTATGGAAGCTGTAAACTCAGACCGGATGAGACTGCTGGCAGGTGCCTGACAGAAATTGATGGGGAAATATACGAGTGCCAGACATTTTTAGCGTTTGAGGGAACTAAGGAAATTGAACGTGTTAATAATATGCATGCATTTGTAGATCAGATAAATGCTGTATATGGGAATATCACTGCTGACAAGATACCGGAAATTCCTGAATTGCTCACACCGGACTATGTGGATCACACATTCAGAAGAAAAAATGATGAGAACATTATAGGAATTGCATACGACACAGTCGCCCCGGTTTACACAGATCATAATAAATGCAATATCATAACTATCTCCGGAGCTGATAATATGGGCAGAACAAATTTTATAAAATATTTTGCGTTGCAGATGTTAAACAGCGAAATAGATACTCATATATATATAGCTGATGATTTCAGGCGCAAGCTGTCTGATATCGGTCAGGAAAATGTAAGCTATGATCTGGATCCGGATGAATTTATACAGAAAATAATAATGATAGAGGTTCTCTTAGAGGAAAAATATAAGAGACTCATCCATCAGGAAAATCCGGAAAAAGAAAACACCCTGATCATAATAAACAGTCAGGAGGTATATACGGCGATATCAGATAGCAAGGATGCTCTTAATGCTCTTAAAAATATTATGGGCAAATATAAGGTATTAAATGTGTATCTCCTGTTTGGGGCAGTACCAAATGCGCAGATAGCATATGGTTCGCCTGATATATATAAAATGATGAAGGAGACTAAAAGCATACTGTTTTTTGATAACCTGGATAATTTCAAGATAGTGGATATACCGCTGGCTATAAAGAGAAAGAATCAAAAGAAAATCGAACCGGGTGATGCATATTATATATTCGAGGATGAGGTCAGTAAGGTAAGGATACCACTGGTCTCAGATTAAATACGGTATATTAGCACCTCATAGTGAAGGGGCAGTAATGATAACGATAATGTTAGAGTTGCAATAGAAATTACGGTGAGAGTTATATAGGTGTAGAACGTATGGAATTATAAAAAACATTAAAGCTAATGTAGAAAAAATGAAGAATATTATTATGAGGGAAAATTTCCAAAACAGCCCTGATAGATTTTGTGGGAAATGATAAAACGCTCTATGCCTGCTTTTGAAAAGATATACAAAAAATATAATAAATAATAGTTGATTATAACGAACAAAAAATACGCAAATGCCGAAAATTGTCTAAAATTGTACAGCTTTCGGCATTTTCAATGTATACTTTTTACAAAATCCGTGGAAAAGGGCTCTGTGTGACCGTTGTGTGACCAAAGAGGTGTATAATCTTATTCAAGAGGAAAACGTATAAATAAAATATGAGGATAAGAACGCGTGCTTTGGGATAATGAGCCGGAATATGATAGATTGTCACAGAGCATACATAGGGACGAAAATGGAATTAAAGCCAGAAGCATTTAAAGGGAAAATGTTTAAGGTAAATGAACGGAAAAATTTTTTTGAAAAAAATTAAAAAAGTACTTGCATTATTCGTTTGACCATGATATTATAATACACGGTTCGTTGGTCAAGCGGTTAAGACGCCGCCCTCTCACGGCGGAAACACGGGTTCGATTCCCGTACGGACTGCTAAGTATTTAAAGTCGGTACATTCATGGAAACATGATGTACCGGCTTTTTCGTTGTATATATTCATATGAGATATTATACGAGTATGGTATAACATGAAAATTTCTCAATAAGGAAATCTGCCCTTGCAATATACCCCACTGGGGTATATAATGCTCTTGAAGACAGATACCCATAAGGGGTATGGTTAGACATGTAAAATAAATGCATAATGCGGAACAAAGAACAAATGGAGGTACCCATGACAGAAAAAGAAACCAAATGCTGTTGCTGCAACCGCAAAAAAGAGCGGTCAGAGCAGGAATATAAGGATCTCATCAACAGACTTAGCCGTATAGAGGGGCAGATCCGTGGAATCAAGCGTATGCTGGATGAGGATTGCTACTGCCCTGACATCATCACACAGGTGGCGGCCGCAAATGCTGCGCTCAACAGCTTCAATAAAGTCCTTTTGGCCAATCATATAAAGACGTGTGTGGCAGATGACATAAGAGCCGGCAAGGATGAGACAATAGATGAGCTTTTGAACACACTGCAGAAGCTTATGAAGTAGTATTATAAGAAGGCGGGTATAAAAATGAGTACAATAATCACAATATTAATAATAGCAATAATTGCCGCACTGGTGATTGTGGGCTTAAAGGAGACTATAAAGCATTCAAAGGGCGAGGGCGCCTGCTGTGGCGGTGGAGCCATGAAGGAGGACGAGGAAGCCACAGTACAGCTTACAGGCGAGATAGTTACGAGAGCAGATGTGCACATAGACGGAATGCACTGCATGAACTGCAAGAACTCAGTCACACGCTCGCTTCAGAAGATGAGCGGAGTATCGGCAGAGGTGGATTTAAAGCATGGCGTGGCACATGTTGAGGCAACCAGAGAGCTAAGCGATGAGGAAATCACATTTGCCATCGAAAGACTGGATTTCAAGGTGACAGGAATTGAGAGATTTTAGAAAAGGCTTCTGAATAGTTAGATTCGAATAGTAGAAAGAAGGAAATACAGACAGTATGAAGCAATATACAGTTACAGGAATGAGCTGTGCGGCATGCTCTGCCAGAGTGGAAAAGGCTGTCTCTAAGGTTGATGGTGTGACGAGCTGCTCTGTCAGCCTTTTGACCAACTCGATGGGAGTCGAGGGAAGCGCGACAGATGCGCAGATATTGGAGGCGGTAGAGCAGGCGGGCTATGGAGCGAGTCCCAAAGGCACAGCAACAGAATCAGAAAATGACAAAGCGAATAACAGCTTAGAGCAGCTAAAGGCAGCGCAGGATGCGCTTGTAGACAGGGAGACACCGAAGCTTGTAAACAGGCTTATAGCATCGCTCATATTCTTAGTTGTTCTCATGTATTTTTCCATGGGACATATGATGTGGGGCTGGCCGTTGCCTGAGTTTTTCAATGGAAACCATGTGGCTATGGGGCTTTTGCAGCTTCTGCTTACAGTGGCGGTAATGGTCATAAACCAGAAGTTTTTTATCAGTGGCTTTAAGGGCTTGATTCACGGTGCTCCCAACATGGATACGCTTGTTGCGCTTGGATCTGCAGCATCGTTTGGATACAGCGTGTATGCACTTTTTGCCATGACAGCTGCGCAGGTGAATGGCGATATGGATGCGGTCATGTCATATATGCATGAGTTTTATTTTGAATCCGCAGCCATGATTTTGGCACTGATTACTGTCGGAAAAATGCTTGAAGCGCACTCAAAGGGCAAAACAACAGACGCTTTAAAAAGCCTGATGCAGCTTGCCCCAAAGACAGCAACCGTTGTAAGGGATGGCGTGGAGCAGGAAATTTCTGTGGATGCAGTGAAAAAGGGCGATATTTTCGTGGTCAGACCGGGTGAAAATATCCCTGTGGACGGTGAAATAATAGATGGAACAACCGCTGTCAACGAATCGGCACTCACAGGAGAGAGCATCCCTGTGGATAAGCAGCCGAAAGATGCAGTAAGCGCTGCCACAGTGAACCAGTCAGGCTTTATAAAATGCCGCGCAACCAGAGTAGGCGAAGACACCACACTCTCACAGATTATACAGATGGTTTCTGATGCCGCAGCGACAAAGGCACCTATTGCAAAAATTGCTGACAGGGTATCGGGAGTATTTGTGCCGGCGGTTATTACAATTGCAATCATTACAATAATAGCATGGCTTATAGCCGGTGAGACCGTGGGCTTTGCGCTTGCCAGAGGCATTTCGGTGCTCGTGATAAGCTGTCCGTGTGCACTTGGACTGGCAACTCCTGTTGCGATAATGGTAGGAAACGGCAAGGGCGCAAAGAGCGGTATACTCTTCAAGACAGCAGCAAGCCTTGAGGCAACAGGCCGCACACAGATTGTGGCTCTTGATAAGACAGGCACCATAACAAGCGGTGAGCCGAAGGTGACGGATATCGTGCCGGATGAGACATTTTTTGAGGAAATCGGCAAGCATGCCGGTGAGTGTCATCGTAAGGCAGACGATTTAACCCCGTACTCATCAACAGATAAAGCACTGTGGTCAAGGAAGCTTCTTGCAATAGCTGCATCAGTCGAGGCCAAGAGCGAGCATCCGCTTGCAAAAGCCATTATGGAGCGCGCTAAAACGGATGAAATCGCTGTCGCAGAGGTGACGGATTTTAGCGCTGTTGTAGGAAATGGTCTGACTGCAATACTTGCAGGCAAAATGATAAAAGCAGGAAATCTTGCTTTTGTCAGCAAATTTGTAAAAGTGTCAGATGATATGCGTGCGAGAGCTGTCGAGTTTTCAAAGGAAGGAAAAACTCCTCTGTTCTTTGCCGCAGATGACAGGCTTTGCGGTATCATAGCCGTTGCAGATACAATAAAGGAGGACAGTCCGGAAGCTGTCAGACAGCTTAAAAATATGGGTATCAGAGTTGTTATGCTCACCGGTGACAACGAGCAGACTGCCAATGCCATTGGAAAGCAGGCGGGAGTGGACGAAGTCATCGCAGGTGTGCTTCCGGATGGTAAGGAGGCTGTCATAAGGAAGCTAAAAAAACAGGGCAGGGTAGCCATGGTTGGTGACGGAATCAATGATGCACCGGCGCTCACACGTGCGGATATGGGAATTGCAATCGGCGCGGGAAGTGATGTGGCAATAGATGCAGCGGATGTTGTCCTGATGAAGAGCCGCCTGATAGATGTACCGGCAGCAGTGCGGTTAAGCCGTGCTACATTGACAAATATACACGAAAATCTGTTCTGGGCATTTTTCTATAATGTAATAGGTATTCCACTTGCGGCCGGTTTGTGGTATCCTTTATTAGGATGGAAGCTCAATCCGATGTTTGGAGCGGCGGCGATGAGCCTGTCGAGCTTCTGCGTTGTTACCAATGCCCTGCGGCTGAATCTGTGCAGGGTGTATGATCCTAAGCATGACAGAAAAGCAACACCAGATAGAAAAAACAAAACAAATAAACCAAATGAAAGTGAGGAAAAATCAATGACAAAGACAATGAATATCGAAGGAATGATGTGCGGCCACTGCGAGGCAAGAGTAAAGAAGGCACTCGAGGCGCTTGATGCAGTTAGTGAGGCAGCAGTAAGCCATGAGAGCGGAACTGCAGTAGTGACATTAAGCTCTGACATTTCCGATGAGAAATTAAAGGAGACTGTAGAGGCTGAGGACTACAAGGTTACATCAATTCAGTAATCAGTCAGACAGTATAACAATATGAAGAAATATATAGCATTGGTATTGGCTGCAGTGCTGGTGCTTGGGATTTTTACAGGATGTGGTAACAAGGGCAACAAGGAGACAGAATCACAGACGGATGAGAAAGCCACGGAGTCGGTGAATTCTGCAGAAAATAATACTGAGGACAGTACGCAAAACAGTACAGAAAATCAGAATGTGGCTGACACAGAGCAGCTCACCACAGAAAACGGACAGGAGAGCTCTGTTCTTGCCTGTCCGTCAGTAAATGGTAAGCTGCATGTGGAGGGCTGCAAGCTCGTTGATCAAAATAACAACGAGGTGCAGCTTCGCGGAGTCAGCACACACGGTCTTGCGTGGTATCCACAGTATGTGACCAATGATTGCTTTGCCACACTGAAAAGCTTTGGAGTAAACGTGGTGAGGCTCGCCATGTACACCTACGAAAGCGGTGGCTACTGCACAGATGGTGACAGGCAGCAGCTTGAGACACTTGTGCAAAACGGAGTGCAGTACGCGTTCAACAACGACATGTATGTCATCATCGACTGGCATGTGCTAAACGAGGGCAATCCAAACCGCTACAGTGATGTGGCAAAGACATTTTTTGCCAAAATGGCACAGCAGTATGCTTCATACAACAACGTGATTTACGAGATTTGTAATGAGCCGTGCAAAGGTGCGACCTGGGGAGATGTGAAGTTTTATGCCAGCGAGGTCATTCCGTCAATCAGAAGCTACGACAAGGATGCAGTCATACTGATAGGCACACCTAACTGGAGCCAGGATGTGGATGAGGCAGTCAAGGACCCTGTCACAGGCTATGATAATATCATGTATACACTGCATTTCTATGCCGCAACCCACAAGGAGGACTTGCAAAACAAGCTAAAATCGGCGGCAGACGCCGGACTTCCGATATTTGTATCAGAGTTTGGCATCTGCAGCGCCGACGGAAACGGTCAGGTGGACATAGATTCAGCAAACAGCTGGATCAGCCTGCTCGACAGCTACGGTATCAGCTATGTGTGCTGGAATCTGTCCAATAAGGACGAAAAATCAGCGCTTCTAACACCTGCCTGCGATAAGACAAGCGGCTTCACCTATGAGGATCTAAGTGATGAGGGCAAGTGGCTGTACGGTGTGCTCACAAGTCATGTGACACAGGTCTTGAATTAACGAAAAGCCTCAGATGTACGGAAAACGGCGCACCTGCTAATGCCGGGATAGAAGCCTCCCTGCACTCAGCCGGCATGCACATGAGGCAGATGCAGATACTTCTCTCTGGTGGCAAGTCCGCCGCGGATATGGCGCTCGGACTTGTTGATATCGAGAATGTGACGCGCTTTTGCGGCAAGCTCCGGGTCTATGCGAAGCAGCCTGTCAGCATCCGTGATATCCTTGTGCACAGTGGATTTACTGATGCCAAACTGCTTTGCAGCCTGACGCACAGTGGCATTGTTTTCAACTATGTAGTTGGCGATTTCCACCGCCCTTGTCTCAATATATGATTTCAAAAAATACTCCTGCATATTCTGTTGTTACAGTTTATGCGGGAGTATTTTTAATATTACACACAGGTTGTAATTCTATTTACGTTTTTCGTAATAAAATAAGAAAACGGTTTCTTAATAGTAATAATAATATCAATTTTCCGTATTGCATTGGTGCAAAAGTTGCGCTGCCTGATCATATTAAGCTCATTAAATATATTAAGTATGTTAAGCGTATGCAGCAGTTATGAGCTCAATGCATTTGTCATACCCAAGCACAGAGCTGTTGAGCACCAGGTCATAATTTTTCCGGTTGCCCCACTCCTTGTCGGTAAAGTAGCGGTAATTTACCGAGCGTTTTTTATCGACATCCTTTAGCAGCTTTTTGACCTCGTCATCGCTCTTATGGTAGAGCTTTTTTATTCTTGCAGCCTTCTCAGGCTTATTTCCCTCTATAAAAACATTCAGCACATCATCCCTGTCAGAAAGAATGTAGTCTGCGCAACGTCCCACAATAACGCATGGCTCTTTTTGCGCAATATCCTTGATGAGCTTCTGCTGGATATTGAAAATCTGGTCGGAAAGAGAAACTCCTGTGATGTCGCGCCCAACAAATGCATATGAAAAAATGCTTCCGGCAGGTGCATATTCGCCCTGGTTTGCGACAATCTGCTCAGAGATACCGAGCTCCTTTGCCACATGCTCAATTATTTTTTTATCGTAAAACTCAATGCTGCATTTTTGAGCAATCTGCTCGCCGATAAAGCGACCGCCACTGCCAAACTCTCGGCTTATAGTGATTATTTTAAAACTCATGATGAAACCTCCCAGCCTATAAAAGTGTTTATAATTCATTATAACGTAATTGCACATAAAATCAAAACAGAAATTTAACAAAATCGCTTGCAGATAAGCACTCCGTAATCTATAATGACATAAGAAAACATGTTGCTTTTACGTAATCAATGAGATGGCAGCAGATAACATATGTTATGTTTTGTTATTGTTTACACCACAGTGTGGCAAACAGCAATTACGTGACGTTTCAAAGATTGTAAAACAGCAGCATAGCGAATAAACAATTAGGAGGAAAACATGGATCAGGAAAAGGTCATAGTCATAGACTTTGGTGGTCAGTACAATCAGCTTGTTGCGCGCCGTGTCCGCGAGTGCAACGTGTACTGTGAGATTTACTCATACAAAATAGACATTGAGAAAATCAAAGAAATGAATCCAAAGGGTATCATCCTTACAGGAGGTCCAAACAGCTGTTATGAAGAGAATTCACCATCATACCAGAAAGAGCTGTTTGAGCTGGGAATACCGGTGCTTGGAATCTGCTACGGTGCACAGCTTATGATGCATAAATTAGGCGGAAAGGTAATCACACCTGAGGTTGGAGAGTATGGAAAGACAGAAATCACATATTCTGCAAACGGCGTGATGTTCAAGGATCTGCCATCAGAATCAGTATGCTGGATGAGTCATTTCGACAGAATTGCAGAGGCTGCACCGGGCTTTGAGGTAGTTGCGCACACTGCAGACTGTCCAATAGCCGCAACACAGAATGTTGAGAAGAAATTATATGCAGTACAGTTCCATCCGGAGGTACTTCACACCAAGAACGGAACACAGATGATTTACAATTTCGTCCGTGGCGTATGTGGATGTGCAGGCACATGGAAGATGGATTCATTCGTCAAAAACACAATCGACGAAATCAGAGAGCAGGTCGGTGACGGCAAAGTGCTCCTTGCACTTTCGGGTGGAGTAGACTCATCAGTACTCGCAGCACTCCTTGCTAAGGCAATCGGCAAGCAGCTCACCTGCGTATTCGTAGACCACGGACTTCTCCGCAAGAACGAGGGCGATGAGGTAGAGGGCGTATTCGGCAAAGGCGGTTCGTTCGACATCAACTTTGTCCGCGTCAACGCACAGGAGCGCTACTACAGCAAGCTTGCAGGCGTCACAGAGCCTGAGCGCAAGCGTAAAATCATCGGTGAGGAATTCATCCGTGTATTCGAGGAAGAAGCTAAGAAAATCGGAAAGGTTGACTTCCTTGCACAGGGAACCATCTATCCGGACGTAGTGGAGAGTGGACTCGGCGGAGAATCTGCAGTCATCAAATCACACCACAACGTAGGAGGTCTCCCGGAGCATGTCGATTTCAAGGATATCGTGGAGCCACTCAGAAACCTCTTCAAGGACGAGGTACGCAAGGTCGGACTGGAGCTTGGATTACCTGACTATCTCGTATTCCGTCAGCCATTCCCAGGCCCGGGCCTTGGAATCCGTATCATCGGCGAAGTCACAGCCGAAAAGGTACGCATTGTCCAGGATGCAGACTGGATTTACAGAAGCGAAGTGGAAAAGGCAGCAAAAGAGTACAAAGAGGCCCACGGCGAGGAACCATCATGGATGCCAAACCAGTACTTTGCAGCCCTTACCAACATGCGTTCAGTAGGTGTCATGGGTGATGAGAGAACATATGATTACGCCGTTGCCGTGCGTGCAGTGCGCACCGTCGATTTCATGACAGCCGATGCAGCTGAGATTCCATTCGAGGTACTCCAGACCGTGATGAGCCGAATCATCAACGAGGTCAAGGGAGTGAACCGCGTATTCTATGATCTCACGAGTAAGCCACCAGGAACGATTGAGTTTGAGTAGAACAATTTTTGCTCGAATCCCTCTAAAATAGGGGGGTTCGGGCTCTTTTTTTACTTTCGTGATACACTTTTGATACACTTTTTGTAGTCAAAAGATATTATGAAACAAATCGTTGAGTAAATTCTTATATCTAAAAAGGATATTTTTGTTCTGAAAATATATCCATTTTTCCAAAAAAACAAAAAACTTCATAACTGATTTAGTAATACACGATATTTTATCCCATATGTATTTTGAAAGAACAAATACAGAGCAAGGAGGATAATTATGTATAAAACAGATGTATTTATTTCAGCAGAGGAAATTAAAGAGATAGTTGGTATTTCTAAATCAAAGGCCTACAGTCTTATTCAGGAATTGAATGCAGAGCTTAAAGAGAAAGGTTATTTAACTGTTACCGGAAGAGTGAGCAGAAAATATTTTGAAGAAAGATTTTACGGCTTGTTAGAAAAAGAATAGGAGGAAATGGATGGCTGTTTACAAGGACAAAAAACGTGGAACCTGGTATACCTCTTTTCCATATGTGGATTGGACAGGGAAACGTTGTCGAAAACTAAAACGTGGATTTTTGACGAAAAAAGAAGCACAGAATTGGGAAAATCATTTCAAGCTTCAAAAGGCAAATAGTCTAGACATGACATTTGAAGATTTTTACGGGATCTATGAAACTGATGTAAGCATTCATGACATATGACATAGAAAAAAAGGGAAGCAATTGAAGTTGGGTTTAAAACACTAGATAGACTGCATGCAGCCAAAAATAATTTGAATAGTGCAAAGAATTGGGGACTAGTAGATATGTTTGGTGGTGGATTTCTTTCCACAATGTTATAGAATTCCAAAATGGATCAAGCCAAGCAGAATATGGAACAGGACAAATATGATCTTCAAAATTTCAGCAGAGAATTAAATGATGTAAACATGGCATGCAATTTAAATATCAACACGAATGATTTTCTTGCTTTTGCAGATTATTTGCTTGATGGATTTGTTATAGACTGGATGGTTCAAAATCGAATCAATAAAGCAAAGCAACAAGTGAGAGAAGAAATTCGAAGAACAGAGAATATCATTGATCAATTAAAGTTCATGTAATAAGAGAGAAAGGCAGTGAATCCAAATCAACGGTTCATTGCCTTTTTTGTATCATCTAATCTGATAATTTTGCGACACTCTCTTTTGCATTTACGCGATCAAACGAGCCAAAGTCCGTGCTTGCACTATGCTGATCACCCCTATGATCGACGCTCTCTGAAAGCCTGTTATATATCCCAAGTCGACTTGTCTTTAAGAGGATAATAAGCTTCTACTATGGCTTTTTTAACGGCAACTTTGATAATAATATAGCCTAAAACAGGGATAATAATGTAAATAGTGATTAAAATAATTAACAATATTAATTTGAAATCCATTCTAGGTTAACGCATTTCTTTTTTGAATAAAAGTATAGAAATGCCGTATGATTATTTTCTTATTTTTTCAGCTCTCTATATATCAAATTTATTGATGGCGCAAATATTGCAAGATTACAGAATATAGCCATGCGATATAAAATAGTCATTGCATTTACAGTATTCAATAAAGAAATTATGATAACTGCTAAATTAATAATAAATAATATACACATCATAACAAGTAATTTTTTCATTCTTCATACCATTCCTTCATACACTCATTTCTTTAAATATGGCCGGGTGGCTACGATATGGAACTGAACGAAGAGGCGAGCAATGTGTCACAGGGACAGAAGCAGCTTCTGACAATCGCAAGAGCGATTCTTGCTGATCCGAAGATTCTGATTCTTGACGAGGCGACAAGTTCTGTGGATACAAGAACCGAGGTTCAGATCCAGAAAGCGATGGATACGCTGATGAAGGGAAGAACAAGCTTTGTGATCGCCCACAGATTATCCACCATTCGTGACGCAGATGTGATCCTTGTAATGAAAGACGGAGATATTGTCGAACAGGGCAACCACGAAGAACTGATCGCGAAAGGCGGATTCTATGCAGATCTCTATAATTCTCAGTTTGAGAAGACAACAGAGTGCGCGTAAGAAACGAGCGAAAAAAGAAATATTTGTTAAAAGAAGCAGGACTCCAAAAGCCAGAGAATGAATCGGGCTTTTGGAGTCCTGTTTTTTGTATTAAAGAAATCAAGATTTGACAGACGTTGTGGTCTCCTTTTCAATCAGTGTTGCCGGTACCATGCTTTCACACGGAATATAGTTTTCTAATGATTGAATTGCAATCTGTGCCATAAGAGAAATATTTTGATCGATGGATGTAATAGGATAAACAGCATAATCAGACACCGGTGAGTTGTCGTATCCAATTATTTCAATTGTATCTGGAATCGATATTCCGCTCTTGATACATTGATGTTCGACCAGATTCGCGATATTATCGTTGGAACAGAAGATACCGATTTTTTTTCCGGCATACTTTGTCATTATATTTTGAATCAATTCTTTCATGTGCTCCAAAGCTTTCGGAGTGTATGGGTCAGTAAATTCTTTTACAATAAATCGCTCATAGCACAAATCTCGTACTTCGTATTCAAACCCAAGTATTCGTTTGAAAGAAGGCCAGGTTTCCCGGAAATCATTGTTGATATGAATGAAAACTTCGCACCCGTTTTGAATGAGAAGATTTGCAGCCAGTTTGCCACCGTTGAAGTTGTCATTGTTAATTTGTTTGAAATTTCCGCCGGCTCGTTCGATGGTGATTACAGGAACAGGGAGCGTTTCGATGTCAGAGGATGAAAGCAGGTGACTTAACAAAATCAGTCCTTTTATACGATAAGAAAGTAGGGTCTGAATAAGCTGGAGCTCTTCTTCTCTGGAATTGTCAGAAGTATAGACAATTAAGCTGTAGCCGTTTTCCTTACTGTGCAGAATGAGTTGATTCAACAATTCGGTATAGAAACTTAAATGAAGGTGTGGGAAAATGACACCTACTAAATTCGATTGACCGGTTACTAAAATACGGGCAAGATTGTCCTGCTGATAATTTAATTCTTTGATTGCAGACTGGATTTTATCCTGGGTTTCCTTTGAAAGGAGTTCCGGATGATTAAAGTAGCGTGAAACTGTGGTAAGTGAAACTCCACTTCGTTCTGCAATATCTGTAATTTTGACTTTACTCATATAAGGACCTCACTGTTTATTTTTAGAAATACATAATTATCGTTCAGTATAAAGTAAAACGATAATATTTATGTCCATTGTATCACAGGATTCGGGAGAAGAAAAGAATGAATGAAAAAATTTTCATAAACTTTTCAAGAAAAAAGGATAAAATACATAAGCTATAACAGGTAAAATTATACAAAAATGTGTCTAAAATTTGTGACAATTGCTAAATAGATGAAAATAGTTATGAAAACGATTGACATTACGGCTTTTAAATGCTACTATGACGATGTGAGGAAAAGAAAGAAGAAAACGTGAAAACATAAAGATGTTTCGGGATTAGAGTGAATGTAACAGGAGAAGGAGGAGACGAAATGAAGAAAAGATTGATTAGTATCATGCTCGTAGTGGTGATGACAGGGGGTTTGTTGCTTGGCTGCGGAGCGAATGCAGGAAGGTCCGGTGGAAAAGATGAAAACAGTATTACTGTGTTAGTAGAAAGTGGATCTCCTGCAGAGGCGCTTGCAAAAGAGACGGCATCAGAATTTGAAGAAGAAACAGGGTGTAAAGTAATTATTGATGCAGTTGCTTACACGGGAATGTACGATAAGCTATCCACAGAAATCAAAGCAAAACAGGCGGTTCATGATGTGGCATGTATGGACGTTGTGTGGCTGGCGACATTTGCAGGTGCGATTGAGCCGTTAAATGATGCGGATACAAGTGATTTTCTACCGACATTGGAAGAGAGCGGAACTTTTGATGGTAATCTCCTTGGATATCCGATGTGGGTAAATACGAAAGTTCTGATCTACAGAAAAGATTTGATTCCGGAAGAAAAAGTGCCGAAGACATGGGAAGAATATCAGAAACTGGCGGAAGAGTTGAAAACAGATGAAATGTATGGAACAACGGTATTCGGAAGTGGATCTGATGCGGTGTGCTCATTCCTTGATTTCGCGTGTCAGGCAGGTGCGGAAGGATTGGTATTTGATAAAGATGGTAACGTGAACATTACGGATCAGGCGTATGTGGATGCACTGAATTTTATGATTGAGACTGCGGATGCAGATTACACACCATCCGATTCATTAGCTACAGCATCTACGGAATCGCAGGAACTCTTCACAAACGGAAAGACGGCAATGCAGCTGAACTGGAGCCATCAGTATCCGGCAGCAGTAAAAGCACTTGGTGCCGATAAGGTGGGATGTGCACCGATGATTGCGGGCAGTGCAGGAGTGGGCGCAACAACCGGTCCCTGGTACGAAAGTGTAATGAAGAATTCTGAGAACAAGGAAATGGCAAAGAAATATGTAGAGTTCATGTATGAACATAATGCAGACTATATGGATCTTACATTGAAGATTGCCGGAAGAACTTCTGTGTATGATAATGCCGGAAAAATAGAGGGGAATGAACACACAACAGCGGTTTTGGAAACATTAGAGGCTTCTCAGACACAGGCAAGGCCAATGGTGACAACATGGTCTCAGATCGAAGAGGTCCTGATTGGAGTTGTGGAATCCAGTCTTGGAGGAGACGATGTAGAAGAGGCTCTGGAGTCGGCAAAGAAGCAAATTGAAATGATTGGTAAATAGAAGGTGGGTAAAGATATGAGATTGATTTCAAAAAAAACGTTGTTATTGTTCTTTCTGCCGGGTGCGGTGTTTATGGGTGCGTTTCTGATCTATCCGATTATTACGATGGTAATTGACAGTTTCTTCAAGATCGGACTTACCGGAGAAAGAACATTTATCGGATTTCAGAATTACATCCGTGCATTTGCAGTAGGCGGATTTTTAAAACAACTAGGGAATACATTGATTTATATCGTGATAGCTGTAGGCGTGGAAACAGCAATGGGGTTATTGTTTGCATTGCTTTTTGAACTGAATTACAAAGGTAGCAAGGTGATTCGTTCCCTTATGATGGCACCGCTTATGATCGCGCCATTGGTTGCAGGTCTTACATGGAAATTGATGATGAGTTCCAGCTTTGGTATTGTCAATGAGCTTTTGACACGAGTGGGAATCTTATCCAGTTCAAGTGATATCCTCTGGCTTGCGGATGCAAAATGGTCATTGATCGCATGTTGTATCGCAGACATCTGGCTGACGACTCCGTTTATGATGCTGATGATACTGGCGGGGCTGCAGGGGCTGGATTCCAGTATGTTGGAGGCGGCAAAGATTGATGGAGCAAATCTGCTGCAGCAAGTATTTGCAATTAAGCTTCCTGTGATCAAACCGATATTACTGACTGCATTATCTGTAAGAATTATTGATGCGGCAAGAACATTTGATATTATCTGGGCAATGACGGAAGGTGGTCCGAATAGTTCTTCAGAGACAATCAGTATAATTATCTACAAAACACTGACCAGATATAGTGACACAGGTTATGCCAGTGCAATGGCGGTTGTATTTATTGCAGTTCTTGTTGTATTTACATTGGTATTTATGCAGAGTCTGTGGAACCCGAAGAAAAAGAATGCCTGATTGGATGAGGAAAGGAGGAAAAAATGATGAAGATAAAAGGAGAAATAGGAAAAAAAATCGGAATCGGTTTGTCGGTTGTGCTCACGGTATTCTGGCTTTTCCCATGCATATATGTGATCTGTTGTTCGTTTAAACCCGGATCGGAGGTAATCGCAGTCCCGCCGAAATTCTTTCCACAGGTAGTTTCGATTGAGAATTTTATCGGATTGTTTGAACGAATGGATGTGTTGAAATATTTGACAAACAGTCTGATCACAGCACTGTGCAGCACTCTTCTGGCGTTGGTTCTTGGATCACTTGCAGCATATGCAATTCAACGTTCGGGGGCAAAATTGTCAGTTGCACTTGTAATCTTAGTCCTTTGCCTGAAAATGATTCCGATATCAAGTATTGTTGTACCAATCTATGAAATGATTTGCAAAATAGGATTGTATGATACAAAAATAGCGTTGATCATTGTATATGCGGCAACAAATATGCCATTTGTAATGTGGACGATGCTAAGTTTTTACGAGGGAATCCCGGCATCGCTGGATGAGGCGGCTTATGTGGATGGAGCAAGCAGTTTTCAGACATTTCGCAAGGTGATTCTTCCAATCTGTAAACCGGGATTGGCTACAGCGTTTATCTTTACATTATTCCTTGCATGGAACGATTTTCTTGTAGCGTTGTTGCTTACGAGCACAAATGCAAAGACATTTACGGTTGGACTTGCAGGATTCTTATCTGCGTACAATCTGGATCTTGGACCAATGTGTGCGGGGGCGTTCTTGTTTAGCTTCCCGGTAATGATCATTTCTCTTGTAGCGCAGAAATATATTGTGCAGGGAATGACAGCAGGAGCTGTAAAAGGATAAAAATATGAGGAGGTAAGCTTGAAAAATGAACAGAAATAATTATTATGATGTTACAAAATGGAATGTAGGAAATCCATACGAAGATATCGGTGAAGTAATCAACAGCATGATTGCGGATCTGAAAAGCAGGCAGACAGATTCTAACGTAAAGGAAGGGGGAAAACCGGGTGGGGTAATTTACATTCCGCCAGGAGATTATCATCTTCGAACACAGGTAGTGATAGATGTCAGCTATCTGAAAATTATGGGATCTGGACATGGATTTGTATCTTCAAGTATTCGATACAATCTTCCGGAGAGCGAATGGGCCAATCTGCATGAAATGTGGCCGGGAGGAAGCAGGATTCTCGTAGAAATCTCTGCCGGGGCTGAGGATGCGGAATCAGCAGGTGCGGCATTTTATGTAGAACGTGATGGCAATCCGCGTATCAGTTCGGTTGAGTTTGAAAATTTTTGTATTGACGGATTACATTTTGTGGATGATGGATTTGGAAAGGCAGATCCGGAGAATACCTATATAAATGGAAAAACAGGTATCTATATTGCAAGCGCGCAGGATTCTTTCAAGATTAACGGGATGGGATTTGTATATCTGGAGCATGGAGTGACGATTTATCATGCAGATGCACTTTCCATACATGACAATTTTATTGCAGAATGTGGTAATTGTATCGAGCTGAGAGGATGGGGACAGGCGTCCAAGATTACGGATAATCTGATGGGGGCAGGGTACAAAGGGTATTCCATATATGCACAGAATTTTGGAGGACTTTTGATTGCGTCCAACAACGTGTTCCCGAGAGGAAAGAGCAGTGTGCATTTTGAAAATGTAGCACGTTCAATTGTCACAGGAAACAGATTCCATTCGTTCTATCCGGGGATGTTGGAGCTGGAAGGAAATTGTTCGGAAAACACGATTTCATCGAATCATTTTCTACGGGACAATGAGCCGTGGGCTCCGATGCTGGAAAATGATAATGGGTTAGATGATCTGTACGGTCTGCTCTGTATTAGCGGGAATAACAATTCGGTTATTGCAAACCATATTTCGGAGAGTATTCATAAAGGGTTTATCAAACCTGCCGGTGCAAAACCGGTGATCATTCGTGTTGTTTCGGGAAAAGGAAACTTTATTTCCAACAATCACATTGTTGCTATGACTGAAGCGGAAGGGGAGGAGACAGAGGCTTCCGATTCCTGTTTTTCGGCACAGGTGGATGCGTTGACTACAACAGACAGACTCGTGGAAATTGACATAACAGCAGTGCTTGTGGAAGCGGAAGCTATCCGGAACACGGTGCTTGATTCTGGTAGTGAGAAGCAGGTGGTTATTGACAGAATAGCGAATGCGTTCCGGGCAACTCCGGTGCCGGGAGACTTATGCTAAACTGACAGACTTCTGGATGCCATACGTAGACAGTACAGTTACATACCCGGTTGACTGTGTATTTACAGCAGATGAGCTGGATATCATTGATCAGTACAGAACAGATTTTGAAAACACAGTATCAGAGAATGAAGAATTGTAGCAGGTATACCAGGATGCGTATGATCGTTATGCAGAAAATGAAGAATAAGGAGATATAACATGACAAGCAAAACTTTGCAGAAAGCACGTGACTACGAAGTGAAAATGGAAGAGAAAATTGCCGAAGAGTCAAGACCGGCATTCCATTTATCAGCAAGAGTAGGCTGGATGAATGATCCAAATGGATTTTCTTACTACAATGGGGAATACCATATGTTCTATCAGTATCATCCGTATGATGCATACTGGGGACCAATGCACTGGGGACATGCAGTGAGCAAAGACCTGCTGCATTGGGAGTACAGACCGGTCGCAATTGCACCGGACATGGAATATGACAAGGATGGATGCTTTTCCGGCAGTGCTGTTACACTGCCGGATGGAAGACATCTTCTAATGTATACAAGCGTGGAAAGAAAAGAAGAAGCCGATGGAGTTGTGAGAGACTTCCAGACACAGAGTGTTGCAATCGGAGATGGAATGGACTATGAGAAATATGAGAACAATCCGGTCCTGACAGCGGCAGATCTGCCGGAAGGCTGCAGTCGATATGATTTCCGGGATCCGAAAATGTGGCAGCTGGAGGATGGTTCTTATCTTTGTGTGATCGGAAACCGTCCGGCGGATGGTAGCGGACAGATTCTTCTCTTTAGCAGTCCGGATGCTCTGAATTGGAAATATGAGAAAATCTTAGATGCAAATAACAACCGGTACGGAAAAATGTGGGAGTGCCCGGATTTTATTCCGCTTGACGGAAAGTGGGTACTGCTTACAAGTCCACAGGATATGCTGCCGGAGGGACTTGAATATCACAATGGAGATGGAACAATTTGTATGATCGGTTCCTTTGATGAGACAGAGTGGACATTTACAGAGGAAAAGAATCAGGCAATCGATTACGGAATCGACTTCTATGCACCGCAGACAGTGCTGGCTCCGGACGGAAGAAGGATTATGATCGGCTGGATGCAGAACTGGGATACCAGCGGGCATCATCCGAAAGAAGATCCTTGGTTTGGTCAGCTGAGTCTTCCGAGAGAGCTTTCTCTACAAAACGGTCGACTGATTCAGAAACCGGTTCGTGAACTGGATGCAATGCGGGAGAATAAAGTAGAGTATAAAGATGTGACTCTAACCGATTCTACTGTACAGCTCGAAGGTGTGGAAGGAAGAAAAATCGATATGGAATTGTGTATCCGCCCGAAGGATGCACAGGCTTTGTATCAGAAATTTGTAGTTCGGTTTGCCAAGGATCATGAGTATCATACTGAATTAAGTTTCCGCCCATTCGAATCGACATTGAAAGTGGATCGCAAGTTCTCAGGAAGCAGAAGGGCACTCATCCACCAGCGCAGCTGTAAGGTGAACAGTGAGAATGGTTGTCTGAAGCTGCGGGTAATTTTGGACCGGTTCAGCGCAGAAGTGTTTGCAAATGACGGTGAACAGGTGATGACGACCACATTTTACACAGAACAGGCAGCAGACGGAATTGAATTCTTTGCAGATGGAAGCGTAGAGATGGACATAGTAAAATATGATTTGATTTAGTTAGATAACAGGTTGAAAGTAATAAAAGCGGAAGCAAATGTCTATAAGGGCGAGAGCTTTCGCTTTTAGCATAAAGAAGGAGAAGAAAATGAAAAAATATGATGTTGTAGCAATGGGAGAGCTTCTGATTGATTTTACAGAGAATGGAAAAAGTGAGCAGGGGAATGGGTTGTATGAAGCAAATCCGGGAGGTGCTCCGTGTAATGTGTTATCCCTATTGGCAAAGATGGGAAAAGAGACCGGGTTTATCGGAAAAGTGGGAAGTGACCAGTTTGGAACATTGTTAAAGAATACATTGCTGGATGTAAATATCAGTACAGAGGGGCTTGTAGTGGACAATCAGGTGAGAACAACACTTGCGTTTGTTCACACATTTCCGGATGGGGACAGAGAGTTTTCATTTTACCGAAATCCGGGTGCAGATATGATGCTGACGGAAGAGGAAGTGAAAGCGGACATGATTGAGCAGGCAAAAATCTTTCATTTCGGAACACTGTCCATGACACATGAAGGTGTGAGAAAAGCAACTCATAGAGCAGTGGATATTGCAAAAAAGGCAGGAATTTTAATCTCATTTGACCCGAACTTAAGACCGCCACTGTGGAGTTCCAGAGAACTGGCAAAAGAACAGATCGAATGGGGATTGGCACAGTGTGATATCTTGAAAATATCTGATAATGAGATTCAGTTTGTATCAGGAAAAGATGACTATGACGATGGAATTGCATATCTGCAGGAAAAATATCAGATTCCGTTGATACTTCTGACAATGGGAAAAGACGGTAGCCGCGCATACTACAAAGGAAAGCGAATCGAAAAAGCGGGATTTGCAGTGAAAGCGATTGAGACTACCGGAGCCGGAGATACATTCTGTGGCTGTTCTCTGAATTATATTTTGGAGCATGATTTTACAAATCTGTCAGACGAAGAACTGGAAGAGATGCTGACATTTGCGAATGCAGGAGCTGCTCTTGTGACATTGAAAAAGGGTGCAATTTATTCGATGCCGGAAAAAGAAGAGATCGAGAATCTGATACAAAACCATTCTGTTGAAGCGTAATAGCAGTTACTGGTGCAGGGAGAGAGACTAGTATAACCGTTATTAATTAACTGGACTTTAATTAGTAACGTATCAAGCACCACCTCTTCACTGGAATTAATTTCTTCGAGCTTATACTTCCAGTGATATACGACAGGTTGTTTGTTTACTTCATCGAAGTATCTATAGATACGCTGCACAAGTTCATCCTTAGTTTTCACACGTATCCATTCCTAGTTTGCAGATGAGGAAAATCGTGATTTATGGAAAAATCTACAGAACGAATTCACATTTAAAAAAGAAAGGAAGAATCTATTATGACAAAAGCTCAGAGTCTTGGTATTCCGGTTCTTACAGATAGCTCCATAAGAAACCGCAAATATAGTGCTGTTTCCAAATCGCCATGTTCCATTCTTGTTGAGGGATTCTTTAGTAAACTCTCACGTCAGATGCTAAAAGGCATGTTGTGATTTAAGATTTCACCAAAATCCTCTAACTGCGTGAAATCATAGTCTCCGGAAGCTGCCAGTTCAAATGTAGCCAAATTTCCGGAAAATACGGTATCCAGAATGCGGCTTTTGGTTCTGCCGATCATTGGAATATCCATGGAAACCAGATAGCGGACAAAGCTGGTCCTGCGGCTGTAGGTTCTGGTTTTGGAACCACAGCAAGGGCAGAGAGGAGGCGTGATGTCGGTATACTGTCCTCGATCCAGAGAAAGCAATGGAACCGGATGCATAACTTTTGGAAGTTCACTTACCGGATGATAACCAACTGTCTGTGTCGGAGAATTTGACAGGATAAAACTCGTCTGTTCCTCCAGTTCCTTCAGTTCATCAAAGAGCTGGTCATACTCTGCATCGGAAATTGCAGGTGCACTTAATCTCATTATGGCAAAGCACTATGACAAACAATTTAAATTGGATGCAAAAACAGCAGATAGAAAACCGGCACAGCAGAAGCAGGCGGTAGATGGAAAAGATATGCAATATTTGTAAATGCAAATTGTACAAGCAGTTTTTGTGTGGCAAAATAATCCTGGGTATGCTGGGAAAATATTCATTTATTCCCGAAGGAGGAGCATCTTCTGTCATGACATTATCCGTGTAATCATTAGATGTAAGTCCAGCAGAGAATTTGCGTGTAATCTAGATTAGCACTATGCCATGAAAGGTTACACGCAATTTTTATGTATTTATTTAGGAATGATTATTACATCAGAATGCAAAAGGGAACCGCGTTAGAAAAATTAGTGGTTGCGATGTAAAAAAGAGAGGAAAGCGGACTGCTTTCCTCTTTTTACAGTGCGCCTAGCGGCGCACGGTTCTAATGGGTGAAAGTCCCTAGTCTGCCCTGGTAGTGGGAAAGACATAGCCAATGACAAGGGTGTCCTTTTCATAAATTATTATGATTAACGTGAGGGGAATCTGAAGGAAGTCGGATGGCAAATCTCTGGTCTGACGAACAGAAATCACATAAGGCTACAGTTAAGGATAAGGTTGCTGTACAAACTGAAGTCCAATAACTACTCGGAATGGGCAAATGAATATCGAGCATTGAAACTGACACAGTTCGTTAGAGGATGGGTAAACTACTTTGGAATGGCAGATATGAAGCAACTGTTAGTAAGAAATGATGAATGGTTGTGGACAATGAGCAGGTTGTAGAGATACATTGCAACGTTCTTCTTGAAGGTCTTGATACAGAAGCGTATACGACAGATTTTCTTTGCAACAGCTAAAGGCAGAAAATCAGCTTGAATGGGTCGGGAAAATGAATAATATTCGTAGCAGAGCAGTAGAGATTATAGATGTAGAATTGATTTGTGTTTAGGAGGACAAAGCGGCAGATATAATGTTAAAATTAGTTGCGTGCGCACGCATATTGATGTATAATACGTTCTGATTGGAGGTATATATCTATGCAACTATTAAAATGGCTTTCCGTAACAGACCGATTTTACAAAATCTATTTGGACAAGCAACTTGCCCCCTATGGAATCAACAACAGTCAATATATGTTCTTAATCAAAATCTGTCGTTCGCCCGGTATTTTACAAGATTCTTTGTTGAATATGTTCTATGTTCATCCAAGCAATATTGTACGGACGGTTGCGACATTGGAAAAGCAGGGAATGATTACACGTTCTCCCAATGATAAGGATAAGCGGACATGTAAATTGTATCCTACAGAAAGAGCATTGTCTATTATTGACGAGATACAGATGATATGCAAAAAGACAGAAGCTCTTTTATTGCAGGGTATGAGCGAATCCGAGCAGAACCTTTTTATGGATTTCTTAATACAGGCGGGCAGAAATATCACATCGGAACTCCATATAGAGAGAAAGGGGGAGGAGTTCAATGACTGAAAATCCTTTGGGCTATGAAAAAATTTCAAAACTGTTGAAAGATTTTGCTGTTCCCAGTATTGTGGCGTCTCTTGTCGGCTCAATCTACAATATTGTGGATCAGATTTTTATTGGTCAAGGGGTCGGTTATTTGGGAAATGCAGCAACCAATGTTGCCTACCCGTTTTCTACCATCTGCCTTGCCATTGCACTACTGGTCGGAATTGGCAGTGCTTCCAGTGTTTCCCTCTGTCTTGGACGTAAAGAGCCGAAAGCTGCCGCCAAAGCAGCGGGAAATGGTATTGTTCTGATGGGAATTTTCGGAATTATTTATTTGCTGGTTGGAGAAACTTTTCTGTCCTTGCTCCTAAAGGCATTTGGGGCAACGACAGATGTATTTCCATATGCAAAGCAGTATGCCAGCATAACATTGATTGGAATGCCGTTTCTCATTGTAACGAATGGTATGAGCAATTTGATTCGAGCAGATGGAAAACCAAAGTATTCAATGGTCTGCATGGTTGTGGGAGCTATTATCAATACCATTCTTGACCCCATTTTTATTTTTGTTTGCGATTGGGGAATTGCCGGCGCAGCTTGGGCAACAGTTATTGGGCAAATTTTTTCCTTCATACTCGCACTCCGTTATCTATGGCGTTTCCAAACAATCCATTTTGAAAAAGAGTCGTTTTTATTGGACATCAAAGAAAGCATGAAAATTTGCAGCATGGGAATCAGCAGCAGCTCAAACCAGATTGCAGTTACCGTGATTCAAATCATTCAGTACAATTCGTTGACTTATTACGGCGCATTATCAAAATATGGAACAGATATTCCCTTAGCTGGTTGCGGAATCGTTATGAAAACAAATGCCATAATCCTTGCGATTGTTGTAGGAATCTCGCAGGGAACACAGCCGATTATCGGCTTCAACTATGGGGCAGGGCAATACCATCGTGTACGGGAGGCTTACCTGCTTGCGGTAAAATGGAACCTTGTTGTTTCCACTATTGCTTTCATCGCATTTCAATTTTTCCCGCAATCTATCATTTCGCTATTCGGAGATGGGGACAAGCTGTATTTTGAATTTGCTGTTTTGTTCATGCGTACCTATCTTTTCATGGTGTTGGTAAATGGTGTGCAGTTGCTTTCTTCCAGCTTTTTTACCGCAATAGGAAAATCGTTAAGAGGTGCTCTGTTGGCATTAACAAGGCAGACCTTTTTCTTGATTCCGCTTACCCTGCTGCTCCCGCTTCGTTTCGGAATTATGGGAGTATTGCTAGCGGGGCCTGTTGCTGATTTTTCAGCGTTTGTGCTATCTGTTGTACTGGTGGGTATAGAATTAAAAAAACAAAAAAATGACATGTAAACAGCAAACACTTGTGAATGTCAAGCACTTTGTTGTTTCGGTTAGCATAGATAGTGCAAATTAAGATGGTATCTGAATAGAAAAATACAGTATGCTAAATATTTTACAAGGCTTGGAATCATGTTAAAAAGACATGATTTCAGGTCTTTTTATGTCTTGATACCTTTTTGATACTTTTTCTCTCAGAAAAAATAAGAAACTATTGTACCTACATTCGTGCCTATCTGGATTATCTGACAAATATTCTTCACAAATCACCGGAAGATGTTTCCTGGGAAGAACTGCGTGATCACATCAGATGGTTACAGAAATATCATAAAGAAAAACTGTATGATTGGGAAGTAGGGATTTAATCTCTACTTCCTTTTTAGTTTACATAACAAAAATATCCTGTTTATTTTGCCAACTATAATATGAAAGTGATTTTGATAAATTGATGAATGATATGAAAAAGGATGATGCTATCCATTAGTACCACAAAATTTCTTATTGCAGAATTAGCGGTTGCAGATTATAATTTCCATAGGTGGACAAGCAAACCGACAGAATATTATTCTGTGAATAGCAAACCAACCTGCAAACCACCAGAACTGCACACAATAATGAAAAAATGCAATGGTACTGGAATGGTACTAAAAATATGTGAAACGAAAAATAATGTGTGGAAAAGACACATATTATCAATACAAAACAGTATAGATAACCATATTAAAACAACCAGAATCAAACCAAACTTTGCGAGTTTGAATAACGGATTAAAATGCCGAAAGCCTGTATTTATGCGGGTTTCAGGCATTTATTTTATCAAATGGCTCTAGTTTGGCTCTATTTGTGAGAGCAATAATGGCAAGAAAATAGATGAAATCTAATAAGGAGCATTATATGACGAAAGTGAATTTTTATGATAGCATTAATGATTCAATGCTGAAGTTTGCAGTTATTATTGCCAGACATAATGGTAAATGGGTATTTTGCAAGCACAAGGAAAGAAATACATGGGAGGCACCGGGGGGACATAGAGAAGATGGTGAGGATATTCTTGAAACAGCCAAACGAGAACTATATGAAGAAACAGGAGCAATAACTTTTGATATTACTCCAATTTGTATATATTCTGTGACTGCACCAGATAATTTCGATGGAATGGAGACTTTTGGAAAATTATTCTTCTCAGATATACATACATTTGAAAAAGAGCTTCACAGTGAAATTGAAAAAATAGCAATTATGGATGAACTACCGATTAATTGGACTTATCCAGAAATTCAACCCAAACTGATAGAAGAAGCAAGAAAAAGAGGATTTTGCCCCAAAAAGGACGAAATAAAATGGCTATTTTTTGATGTTGGGTCGACATTGGTTGATGAAAGCAAAGTTTATGAAGACAGGATGAAAAGGATAGCGGATTTATCAGGTTTAACTTACGAGCAAATTTATAAATATGCCATGTCGTTTTATAAAGAAAACAAAAAAGGAGATTTAGAGGTAGCAAGGCAATTGGGGGTGAAATTACCTAAATGGGAATCGCAATACGAGAGGCTGTATACAGATACTAAAGATTGTCTGAAAAAGTTAAGTAGAATTTATAAAATTGGTGTAATTGCAAACCAATCACTAGGAACTTCTGAGAGATTAGAAAATCTTGGAGTACGAAAATATCTTGATTTGATCATCGCATCAGCAGAAGAAGGTGTTTCAAAACCAGATAGGCGAATATTTGAAATTGCATTGGAAAGAAGCCGTTGCAGACCAGAGAATGCAGTTATGATTGGTGACCGTATTGATAATGATATTGTACCTGCAAAACAGTTGGGTATGAAAACTATATGGGTAAAACAGGGATTTGGAAGTTTGTGGAATATAACAGATGAGAGTGAAAAAGCTGATATTGAAATTAATAACTTATCTGATATATTAAAATATTTATAGGGAATGAGTCTATGAAATAAGATTCAAATTACAATTGTTCTTGCAGAACATATGATATATATGCTAGGGTACTCTTTAAGGAAAGTACCCATGACAGGGCGTTAAGCATCTGGGGGCACTTGCTTAGTACCGATGACGGCTTATGAGATCATTTCGATTTTCATTGGGATATTAGCATTGCTGATGTCCTTTGGTAGCTTGATTGTAGCGTTGCTTGCCTTTCTCGATAAAGAGAAAAGATCTTCGAGGAAGATCAGGCGAAAATAAAAATGCCTATCCTGTCTGATCCACAGGATAGGCGGTGTCCTTAAGGACATTCATTAACCTAAACTCGGAGCATCCACCTTTGGAGTGGGTACTTTCTGTTTAATTAGATATTATTATCTTATGTCCAATAATTCAAGAGGTTTCACTAATTTGGAAAAATTTTTACAGTAAGGCGGTCAGTGCCTTTTTTGACAACCA
>ENA-OOYR01000450-OOYR01000450.1-human-gut-metagenome-genome-assembly--contig:-NODE-450-length-28069-cov-5.013065_pt1 | contig 28069 bp, 15 predicted proteins | sample MGYA00241701_ERZ501374 | MGnify/ENA primary metagenome ERZ501374 (study PRJEB25962, sample SAMEA2042655) | human gut metagenome | biome: human gut; feature: human-associated habitat; material: faeces...
AAGAACGGGCAGGACGCATTTTCACGTCCTGCCCGTTGCTTTATGTCTTAGGAAGCATGACTTCCGGGGACTAATGGTTTTCACTCCATACTGGTCATTGGCATGCTTCCAGAGGGCTTTCCGATCGCCCTCTGGACTCCTTCGGCACCCCTTCGGATGCTGATTGAGCTGTGTTGGAAGGTTTTTTAGTTTGTGTACTGGATGTTTTGCCCGCGTGTTTATTTTTTCGGTGTCAAACCCAGTTTTGCCGCGCATTCATCCATATCCAGCGTCGCGAAATAATCCTGCGCCGTCTCCGCGCGGCGAATCAGCTTATAGCCGCCCTCCTGCGTGTACAGCACCTCTGCCGACCGCAGCCGCCCATTATAATTATACCCCATCGCATGACCGTGCGCACCGGTGTCATGAATCACCAGCAGGTCACCGATCTTGATTTCCGGCAGGGCGCGGTCGATGGCGAACTTGTCGTTATTTTCGCACAGACTGCCGACGACGTCATAGATGTGGTCATGCGGCAGGCTTTCCTTCCCGCAGACTGAAGAATGAGTCACCGGAGATTACCGTAGATCCCGAAATAGCGGAGAAGGCAGTGAGGCCTATTCAGCGGATGCTGGAGATTTCGGCGAAGCTGGGATTATGATAGGATATACAAACGGTACCTTCCAACATACTGGATGGTACCGTTTGATGTATTGGAGTGTACCATTCCGTGTATCAGATGGTACCGTTCTTTGAGATGTAATTATCTCATTTAAATTTCATTCATAGCGATATTAGTTTTCTGCTTCCAAACGAATAACGAATCCACCGCCTTTTGCCATATTTATATTCAATATGGTTTTAATATCCACTGTTCTTTTCTCTACCATGTATTCTTTAGGTTGCTCGTAGGAATTCGGAGCGTCTTTAAAGATAGTTGCCTGATAGGAGACATTGTCTTTCAGGAAGCTGAGGTTCACTTCTGTAGAACGGGCATCCCAGTTGGTCATTCCGCCCACATACCAGTCATTGCCTTTTTGTTTGGCTGTCACGATGTATTCGCTTAATTTTGCTTGCAATGGCAAGGTCTTATCCCAAACTGCGGGAACTTTGGAAAGGAAGTCGAGTACATCCGGATATTTATTGTATTCAGTGGGTGAGTCACATAAATAAGCCATCCATTGGTCGTAAATGACAAACATGGACAATTCATGCGAACGTGTTCCCATGCTCATGGGCGGAGTATTATCTATATCCATCGGTCTGAATTCATCCTGAGTGACACTTCTCATGGATCCCGGAGTATAATCTGCCGGTCCTGCCAACAGGCGGATGAAAGGAAAACGAGTGTGATATTCGGGAGTCAACGTCTTTTCCCAAAAGTTACATTCCGCTCCTCTTACTGCTTCATAGTTCAGTATATTGGGATACGTGCGATGCAATCCGGTAGGGACTGGGCAACCGTGGAAAATAGCTACCATTTGCTTTTCGGCCAGACGTTCTGCAAATTCTTTTCCCCATCGCATGGCTATCTGGTCATTCCGTTCGAAAAAGTCGATCTTTGCTCCGGATACACCGTAGCTGTGCATTTTAGCGATCCAGTCGCTCGGATTCTCTCTGGCGCAACTAGCCCATGTCCAGACGATAATCTTCACATTCCTTTCTTTGGCGTATGAGCATAGTTCTTTGATGTAATCTTCGGACCATCCGGCATCCAAGGTCATATATTCGATATGATTCTTTGAAGCCCAGTCTACGTAGTATTTATATAACTGGAGAGAAAGCTGCTTGTTTCCACTGGGGAAGTCAACACCTTCCAAAACGGCTTTGTGCCACCATTCCCATGCACTCTTTCCCGGTTGGATCCAGGAAGTATCGGTCAGACGGCAAGGATCGGCCAGTTTGTATACCAGTTCGTTGTTCAATAATGATTTGTCATCTTCCGAAACGATGATGACACGCCACGGAAAACTACGGTTTCCATCAGTCTTTGCGATGTAATTCTCTCTGGTAACAACCAAATGATTGGAATACCAGTAGTAAGGATTGGAAGGATCGGAGTCTATTGTTTCTTTTGGGTAATTAGCCCATTTTCCGCGCATGGAGTTGTAGCCGTTGGATTCCATATACAGAGCCGGATAATCATAGGTATTTGATTCTGTTATGACCACTTTATAGGGAGAATCGGGATATTCGTATAATACCGGAGAAACAGCAAAACGTTCGTAAGGAATTTCCAACGGACCTTTGTAGACTTTATAGAGTCTTTCAAAGTTTCTATATCCTTGATGCACCTGATGGGTACGTCCGGATTGATCCGTTTCGCCGGAATAATTAGCATCGCATTCCGGATAATAGATGGTTGGGGTGGAAGCAAAGTTGAAAATGGCATCTTCACTGATGATTGTAATTTCTCCGTTGAGACGGGTGACGAAATGATAGGCCACTCCTTCATCATAAGCACGTACTACAAGGTCGCAACTGTCGTTGAAAGAAACGGTAAGTTCATTATATGTATCCTGTAATTCTTTGTTTTTACCAACAAGGACGTCTATAGTCTGGTTCACCTTTCTTTTCTTTACCGACTTTACACTTCCGTTGCCGATTACTCTTCCGTCCGCCAGATGTAATCCGATGGGAGAAGGAAGTATAAGTTGTGTATTATCGTACCATACTTCGTATTGGGTACCTTTGTCTATTTTCAGTTTAATCTTCAGTTTTCCGTTAGGAGAAACCGTTTCATATTTCTCTGCCTGTAACGTGCAGCTTAAAGAGAATAAACAAAGGAGTATTAAATAACTGATTTTTTTCTTATCCATATAATTGTGGTTTATTGAGAATTAAAGATGTTATTAATTTAATTGTGCCAACCTTTTTTTCTTAAATAATCGAGCAAATAAGCAGGTTGATCTGTTTGTAAAATACGAGCTCCTAGCTGTTCGATCAGATAACCGTAGCTTTTTTCCGGATCGGTCAGTGCAAGATTATCATCATGATTTCCTGCAAGTGATCCCCATAATGTGTTATACCAAATCAAACTTTTCTTAAAAAGTAATTGTTTTATTTTTGGAGGAAGCGGATTTTTTGGGTCTGAATAAATAATTTCGAAAGCAGCAGGACGTAATTCTTTCAAATAGTCTGTGATTATTTTCTCAGCTTCTTTGTTACCTAAATCTATTACTGGCATATATAAAACTTTATCCAAATAAGAACCAAATTCTCGTTTGACAGTTTCTATAGGCTGTCCTCCTTTCATGATTACTAAATTTTGGGTTTCGGTTTTTTCCAATATAGCGTATACATCGTCAAAGATGTCATATGCTTTGTCTAAATTAACCATGATTTTTCCTTTTGCTGTTAACAAAGCTTCTTCTAAAGTGGGCACAACATAATTTGTTACTTTTCCATCCTTATCTTTCAATTTTAACTTTTTTATATCTGCCAGAGTCCAGTTTTTAATTTCTCCTTTTCCAGTGGTAGTACGATCTAATGTATTATCATGCATTAGAATCAATTGTCCATCTTTTGTTTTCTGAATGTCAATTTCTACAATATCTACTTTCATAGCAATGGCGCTGTCAATAGCAGCAGTTGAATTTTCCGGTGCGCTACGCCAATTTCCCCGATGAGCAACAACTAACACTTTGTTTGATTTTGGATTTAAGAAAGTATTTTTAATTGTTTCTACATGTTGTTGTGCCGTTACTATGCAGGTTGATAAACAATAGATAATTAATAATAGAGTTGATTTTTGATTTTTCATTATTGCCATATTAAAATAGAATGAATAAGGTTTAATGTACTAATACATTCTTTATAACTTTAATCACTTGATTTGCTAAAGCTGAATACCCTGCGTCAATCGGATGTGTCCCGTCTCCGCCTGCATAATATTCGGGGTGGTCGATTACTACTTTCCATAAGTCGTTCACTTCTATGCCGGCACGATTGATATGTTTCAGTGCAATCTGATTACGTACATTCAACCGTTCGGTGATAGGGGCAAACTCTTTCATTCCTTCTCCGGTACGGACGGGAGTGGTGTTTGCCCAGATCAGCTTGGCTTTAGGGGCGTATTTACGAATGATTTTGATTAATTTTGGGAAACTTTTATCATACTCTTTTTCTGTATAATCGAATCCGTGCAAACCATTATTGAAATGGATAACGTCGAACTTTGTATTTTTGAGTACTACGGCCAGTTCTTCGATTAAAGCCGGATCACCTACACTTTTCGAATTGGAGAGCCGTCCTACATATGCTTTTTCTTTCAGAGCTGCTTCTACTTTTCCGTAATATCCGCGTGTGATGGAATTTCCGATGAGCAGTACGTGTGGAAGATCTGTTTTGTTAGCTCCGGGAATCCAAATATCAGACCATTCGATATATTCACGTGCAATCTTTTTCTGTGCATAAGTGAAAATACAAAGAGACAGTAGAATAAATGTAATAAAGGTGTGTTTCATTATTTTCTTTTTTTTAATTGGTTATGTTATATAGGTTCGGATACAAAATTAGGTAATAACAGAAAGATTATATGTGTACAAAGCAATCAAAAAATGAAATATTTGCAGCAAACATTCTATTTTTTGATTGCTTTATATCTATAATAGGGTATAGATAATTTCTATCTTTGTGAAAAAAGTAAAATTTGAAGATCAATATCATGAAAAAGTACATTTTATTTATGATGAGCGTTTGGTTCATCCAGTTGGCTATTTTTGCCCAGTCTAGAATAATAGAGGTTTTTCCGGAGCAGGGAAAAGATATTGAAAATATAGCGTTAGCTTTAAAAAAAGCTGCTGACTGTAAAGGAAGGCCGGTTACTGTAAAGTTTTCACCGGGAATTTATCAGTTAGACCGTGCGAAATCATCACAAGTGTTATATTATATATCAAATACGACTTCTGAGTTGGATGATCCTGATCCGACTAAACATATCGGATTGTATCTTAATACATTAAAGAATGTCACTATTGATGGTTGTGGGTCAACTTTATTGATGAATGGTGAAATGACAAGTTTCGTACTTGATAAATGTGAAGGTATTGTTTTGAAAAATTTTAATATAGATTATAAACATCCTACTCAAACGGAGGTTGAAGTATTGGAAGAGGGGAATGATTATTTGATTGTTCAGGTACATCCCACATCCCAATATCGGATTGTAGACGCACAGTTGGAATGGTATGGTGATGGTTGGTCTTTTAAGAACGGAATAGCGCAGTCGTATGACCGTATAAGTGAAATGACTTGGCGTTCTTGGAGTCCGATGGAGAATTTGCTTCGTACAGTAGAACTTCGTCCAAATGTGTTATATCTGCAATATAAAGAAAAACCACAAGTAGGACTACATACTATTTTTCAGATGCGCGATTCTTTCCGTGATGAAGTGAGTGGATTTGTAAACAGAAGTAAGGGAATACTGTTGGAGAATATCAACTTCTATTATTTAGGAAATTTCGGGGTAGTCTGTCAATACAGTGAGAATATTACTGTTGATCGTTGTAACTTTGCTCCTCGTCCAGGTTCAGGACGTACTAATGCGGGATTTGCTGATTTTATTCAGGTTTCTGGTTGCCGTGGTATGATTGATATTAAGAATTCCCGTTTTATAGGTGCACACGATGATCCTATAAATATACATGGTACACATTTGCGAGTAATAGAATTTTTGTCGGACAATCGTTTAAAACTTCGTTTTATGCATGACCAGACTTTTGGATTTGAAGCCTTTTTTAAAGGAGATGATATAGAACTTGTTGATTCACGTTCTTTGTTGGTAGTAGGGAAGTGTAAAGTAAAAGAGGCAAAATTAGTAACACCAAGAGAAATGGAACTCACTCTGTCAAGTCCACTCTCTTCGGAGGTAATGCAACAGAAAGACCTGGTTGTTGAGAACGTGACGTGGACACCGGAAGTGCGGATTACAAACAATTACTTTGCAAGAGTACCAACCAGAGGGATTCTTATCACAACACGACGTAAGTCTCTGATAGAAGGAAATACATTCTACGGCATGCAAATGAGTGGAATATTTGTAGCCGATGATGGATTAAGCTGGTATGAGTCAGGACCGGTACATGATTTGACTATTCGTCAAAATACGTTTTTAAACTGTGGAGAACCGATTATTAGCATTGATCCGGAGAATAGAGAATATAAAGGGGCGGTTCATAAAAATATTACTATTGAAGAAAATTATTTTTATATGAGAAAAAATAGCTCATGTGCCATTCGAGCGAAGGCTGTTGATGGCCTGATGATACGTCATAATTTGATTTATTCTCTAGATACTGAAAAAAATAAAGAGTCTGATTTTATTCAGATGTATAATTGTAATGAAGTTACAATAAAAGAAAATCGGGTACAGTTGCACCACCTATTTAAATGAATTCTATTTCAATTTTAAAAGAAATAGATAAATATATAGTAAAAGATTTGATTATAGTAAACCCTGGAAATTTATAATACAAACTTCCAGGGTTTATTTTTATAAGAATAACATTTGATGAATAGTTTAATAAAATGGAGAACTTTATTCAGCTACACTCCACAATCTTACTGACTTAAATTCTATATTTCTACAGATATCTGAGAAAGATACTACCCAGCCTACGGTAATAGTTTTTTCTTCTGTTAGTTCAAATATAGGTAAGGCAGATGTTTTATTAGTATGTTCTGACTCAAATTTGAGGTAAGAGAGGATAATGTCTGACTTTTCCAATTCTTCATTGTCAGGTAGTGATTCGCCTTGAGCTACAGCAAAATGGATATTGGTACTGCCAGAACCTATATTTGCGGCGTTTTTTACTTCGATACGCATTTCATACTTTCCTTCTGGTAAAGTAAATGTTTGCCAGATCTTTCCGTTGTCATAATATCCCTGACTCCATTGTGTTGTTTCGAACTGAATTGTTCCATCGTTATATTCTGTGAAGCCGGCACCTCCATTGGCATTTTTAGTTTCCATAACTTCATTCCATTTCCAATCGTAAGGTTTTCCCCATTTATTGTTTACATCATATCCTCTAAATGGATATCCGGCATTCTTAATATAAAGATTGGTTAGGTCTTTTGTAATGCCAATGTAACTTTGGGAAGGCAATGTAACTTCTTTATATTCTGTAACAAATTCGTCCAAGGAAGTTGTTGTCGGTTTATATATACTATTGTACCGGAGTATTCCATTAGCTTTAAAATTGTCGAGTTCTGTTGTAGTCTCGTCAACTGAAATATATTTCGAGCCTAAAGTTCCGTCCTGACGTTCATATTCAAGGTTACAGCCTACTAAACCATCTCCTCTTGATATATTCCAATTCAGTTTGGCTGCCCATATTCTTTCTGATTGTCCACTTTCATTTACAATTTCTTTTTGTTCAGGAGAGATACTATGTAAAATCCGGTTGGTTAATGCTTGTTGGTATAGTTCGCCATATGCATAAGCAGATACCTCTGTCGGGATAGATGTGTTGTTTTTGGGATCATAGGTGACTATCGAGAAGTCATATTGTCCTTCTGTTAAATTCTCTAACATAAATTCGAAGGTTTCTCGTGGTTCCGTACGTTCTATTGGAAACTCTTTAAACTTTTCTTCCAATGTAATAGGATCTTTGTAACTGATAACACATTTTACCTGATTTACACCGTACATCATTTTTCCTTCTATTTTGATTCTGTTTTTTCCAGTAAAAGCTTTGAGTGAATCAAGTTTTCCTACATAGATTTTTTCTCCCTCGTCTAGATAAGGCTGAATGCCATCCAGCATGCCATTACATGAATAGAAAAAGCACAGGATACTACAGAGAATCAATATATTTATTTTTTTCATACTTTTGCTTTGTTAAAAGGTTATTGTATCGGGGTTCCGTAGAACCAAAGTTGCTGCATAACTACCAATCCGGCACCGTCATGAGTAGAAAGTATTTTAAATCGAATGTATCTTACTGGAGGAATATCTGCTGGAAATTCAAATTCTTCTCCTTTACTAGCATATGTTATATCTTCTTCTGAATTTGAACCGGCGGGCCATCCGGAAGGTTTTATGCTTTCACAATCTGCCAGTTTGGTCCATCCGTCCCAACTTCCGTCCGAAGATGGTAAATCAGAACGTCCCCATACTTCCCATTCTTTGATAGCACCTGCACGATAGTAATAACTACCTCCCATGGAGCGTTGCCATGAGGTGAAGCGGCTTAATTGAGCGGTTTGACCCATATCGAATGTAAACCATACAGGAAACTCGGAAGGATTAAAGTCATAACCGTGAGCATAATTCCAACTGTTTAATCCATGATCTCCATTGAATAAAGACTCCAAAGTATGACCTGCGTTGTCCATCTTTATATCATTGGCTAGATAGAAAGTTTTGAATTTGGTCAAATCCAATTTTTCTTCATATAGTGGTGTCAAGGTTGTTAAGTATTCTTCTGACTGGTTATCATATAGATCGCGGACACGAACTTTAAAATCATGTGGTTCGGCAGAGAACCCTCGGAGTGTAAAGCCGATGTTTTTTACAGAAGTATATTCTGTATGTTCTATATTCCAATTACCTTTTGAATCTTTTGTAGATACATCAAAGATGAGATAGTTTCTGCCTCCATTTGTAGTATGTATATAAATACCTCCGAATGTAGGATTTACCTCTATTTCTTCAATGGCAGTAAGGTATGCCGGTTTTCCAGGTACTATTTCGGTGATGATAGCTTCTCCTTCTTTCTCCATTTTGTTAACGGCTGAGATTACTAGTTTTTTCGGATTCGTATTTCCGAAACCTTCTATTGTCGTTTCATCAGTATAGAGAGAAGCACGTGCTTCCATTTCTTTTCCATTGTCAAGTGTATATTTTATTTTGATATACAATAGATCTTCGTCTGTTGGAGCAATGAATTTCAATGTCACTCCACCAGGAATTTGTTCATAGGAAGTCACTTGTACTGTACCAGGAGCATGTCCACTGCCATCCCCATAAGGTTTATGAGTTTCTACATCTTCGCAACTGTGTAGCAATACTGCCGCACATGCCATCCATATATAATATAAGATTCTTTTTTTCATTGTTTTTCGATGTTTATAATTACCATCCATACGTTTGAATTAATTTGTCGTCTACTTGTAAGTCTTGTTTTTTTATAGGCCACAAATAGTCTTTAGTTGTAAATGCGCGAGGAACAAAGAGAGTTGTGACTTTATAAAAGTCTTCCTCTATTTCTCCTTGTACGTTCCATCCTTTAATGGATTTACTCAGTTCTTTTGAAGCGTCTTTCCATCGTCTGAGATCATTGTATTGATGTCCTTCCAACGCAAGTTCAATTTTACGTTCCTGTTTGATGATACTTCTCATCCCATCTTTAGTTTTAGGTTTGGTAGGATCATTGCTGTACTTTTCCCATGCTACTCTGACATCTCCTATATCTTCGGTCTGTCCAAGTACACCTTTTTTCAATCCAGAACGTTCGCGTACCTTCCGTAGGTATGTATAAACTTCTTCCGGTACATTATTATCACCTTCTGTAGCTTCATTAAGTGATTCTGCATACATTAGATACAAGTCGCCTAATCTGATAATAGGGAATGGGTATTCGTAGACTACTTGTGAAGATTGAGTTATAGCATTTTGATAATATACTACTTTTTTAGCGAAATAACCTGTAATGGAGTAGTTAAATCCCCATTTGTTTCCAGAGTTTCTTCCATATTTACCATCTACATAATTCAAGTCATTGACATCTGTACGTCCGTTACCATACCAAGTGGAACCATCGAAACCGAGAGACCCGTAGAAGCGGGGTTCTCTGTTGAAGTGAAGTACGGCAGTGGTCCAGCCTGTTCGCATGTTATATTTATCAGCACTAGTCACTTGTCGGGTTGTGTAACGATTATCATAGTTTCCGCTTGTTAACCATTCTTTGTCTTCGTCAATGGGCACTCCATTTTTACTGTAAAATTGTTCTGCAGTTTCCAGTGTAGGAGCATATACACCTGCTGCCCTGCTTTGCAAAATACTGCCTGTTACTTGACCGTTTCCACTTCCTTGTTGCAAAGAAGGAACGATACAAGCCATCGATAGGTTTTGCAGTTCATTGGTACCCTGTTTGCCTACGCTCCATATCAATTCGGAGTTAAAACGTTCTGTTACTGTTTGACGGATATTCATGCTGTAAAATATTTCTTCTGGTAGGTCCTGGCTATAAGACATGTCCATGCTGCAGTCATAAAGTTGACATCCGTTGGTTTCTGCAGATTCTATGGCCTCTTTACATGCTTCAGCTGTTCTCACCCATTTTTCACGGCTGAATTCTTGGTTGATGAATGGTTTTCCTTCTTCATTTCTGAAATTTGCATAATCTTTGTTTCCATTGAAGAGAGGACTAGCTGCCCACAGCAGTATTTTGGCTTTAAGGGCTAATGCTGCAGGTTGTGTCAAACGTCCCATTTCTGTAGCTTCCATAGTGATGACTGGTGGCAAGTCTTTGTACGAGTCGTCTATGAGCTTTACCATGTAATCAACTATTTGATCTACCGGCATGCGAGTAACTTTTACTCCTTCTGGATCAGTCGATACAGGAAGAGCTTTGTCTACAATAGGAATAGGGCCATAGTGTTCAAATAGGAAAAAATGGTAATAGGCTTTTAGTACGTTTACTTCGGCGATCCATCTTTTTCGTTCAGAATCTGTCAAGTCGTTCACTTTATGCTGATCTCTTACATAATCAAGAAAGATATTACACTCTCTAATGGCACGGAACATGGGAAGATTACTGCCTCCTTCTCCGTCCCAATAATTGGCATAAGGAGCATCAATATTCTGTAATCCACGGGCTATATAAAAGCTGACTTCATTGTCAAAGTGAGAGTCATTAGTAGTATAGAACCAACATTCGTGTCCGGCTCCCATGCCGGGAATTCGTTTGACAGATCCATGGTCTGGAACAAAATGGTAGCAGTTGGCCAAATAGCGTTCGGCTGTATTTCTGTTGTTGAATACAATGTCCAATGTTGTCACATTATCGGGAACTATATCCAAATAATCTGAACAAGAACAAAGCAACGTCAAAATGATAGTCGGAATATATTTCGTAATTTTTTTCATATCATTGCTTTTTAGAAGTTAATGTTAATGCCGAGGTTATATACTCGCTGAATAGGATATCCTAGGCCATTATTACCCATTTCTGCATCCCATAGTTTAAATTTGCTGAAGGTTAGTAGGTTACTTCCTGTTAAGTATAGGCGCAAAGATTGTACACCTATTTTTTTCAGAGCTTTTTGCGAGAATGTATAGCCTAATTCTACAGTTTTCAGACGAATAAATGATCCGTCATGCATCCACCAGGTACTTGTTTGCATATTATTTTCAACAAGTGTAGGAGATAAACGTGGCCAAAATGCGTATATATTACGATTGTCTTCAGACCAATGATCTTTGGCTATAACATCCAAACATTGTTGAACACCCGTCTTTCCACCTGCATCGTAGTTTACAAAAGGAGATGTGTTTCTAGGGTCGATGAAAAAAGATACTCTTGCATTTCCTTGAAAAAACATAGAGAGGTCGAATCCTTTGTAGCCGGTAGAGAAACCAAATCCGTAAGTAATTTCAGGTTGATTAGGATAACCGAGAAAAATTTGGTCTTCACTAGTAATTTTTCCATCATTATTTAAATCTTTATATTTAATATCTCCCGGCATGGCTCCACCATTGAAACTTGTTTGTGAGGGAGAGTTGGCAACATCATTTTCATCAATAAATAGGCGTTCGGCGATATATCCGTAATTAAAGTTGATTGGTTGCCCTATTCTAGAACGATACCCTTGTCCGTAACTAGCATAATCTGGTTCTTCATAGACTTCATACCTTCCTTTGGCAAGCGTGAAATTACCCATTCCTTTTATCCAGAAATCTTTATTGGCAATATAAGAATAGTTGACTGATAAATCAACTCCTCGGGAAGATGCTTCACCTATATTAGCACTTACTCCGGCAGAAAGTCCCATTGTAGAAGGAATGTAGGCGCGGTTTTGGTAAATTTGAGTACGACGTTCATAGAAGAAGTCAGCTTGAACTTCTAATGCACTGTTGAACATACCTAATTCAATACCAAAGTTCCCTTTCTTTGATTTCTCCCATGTAATATTAGTGTTGGGATAACGAGAAATAGATACACCATTCATTTGGTTGCCGTAATTTGTTCCAAAATATTGGCCACGTCCACCATCATTTGGATTTACTTCCGATAAATAATAGAAACGATCATCTGAACTTCCAATGGCATCATTACCTACCAGACCATAGGTCATTTTGAATTTCAGTTTATCCATTGTGTTTAATAATGGCTCCCAAAAGCTTTCGTTCGAAATGATATACCCTAAACCGAAGGAAGGGAAGAAACCGTATCGTTCGTGAGCAGCAAACCGTTCAGAACCGTTATATCCAAAGTTGAATTCTGCAAAATATCTGGAATCGTAAGCATAGGTAAAGCGACCTGCTAGCCCTTGATTTCTGCGTGGTAGTGATTTCTGTAGAGTGTCTTCACTTGATCTTTTTTCTTCTCGGCGAGTATATACTAACATTCCGCTAGTGGCATGCACACCGAATGTTCGGTTATAGCTGATGGCAGCTTCTACATAGTTGGTAGTGTTGATATTTCTGCTTCCTTGATTGTATGACAAATACTCTTCCCCTTCTACAATGTTAGTCAATGTATAACTATTGGTTTCTTTGTCATAGTCGGCCTGATAATAATAAGGATTGATAGCTCGAGTAAGGTCGGAATAAGAAGAGCGAGTGGTACTAACTAAGATTCGGGCATCCAATCCTTTGGTTACGAAGTCGAACTTTTGTTTTAATTCTGCTTGTGCAGCTACCAATAAATTATTGGATTCTTTGTATCCTCTAACCATATCTGCATATGGATTAATGTAGGCTCCTTTATCGGCATTACCAAATAGCACATGCGTAGCATTGACATATTCGCCTGTTGCAGGATAACTTTTAGGATACATAACAGGGCTTGTCTTCATTACCTTCTTATAAAGTCCTTCACCACTGTCCAACGGACCGGTATAGTCATCAAAATTTCCATTGACGCGAATAGAGAATTCTGTAGTCTTGCTAAGATCCATATTGATATTAGACCGAACAGAATAACGTTGCCAGTTAATGTTACTGTTGTAGTTGTTGAGTTTATCATTTTTGATCACTCCTCCGTCTTTGGTATATGAAGCTGCTACATAATAACGTACTGCACTGCCTCCTCCACTTAGATTAGCATTTACTCTTGTAGAAAGAGCGTAGTTATTGAATAGTTCATCATACCAATTTACTGCCGGATAACAATATGGGTTGGTACCAGCAATTGTATTTTCTATTTTTTCTTGACTATAAACTGTGTAATTAGCGCTGGCGGCAGGATTGTTAGGATCACGCCGAGAGTTTACAGCTTCATTATTTAATCGCATAAAGGTGATAGGATCTGTTAATTCCACCTTCTTTCGAGGAGTGGATACTGATTGTTCTACACGGACGGATACTTTCGGCTTTCCGGCGACTCCTTGTTTAGTGGTCACAAGGATTACTCCATTTGCTCCACGCGCGCCGTACAAAGCAGTGGCTGTAGCGTCTTTCATAATAGAAAATTGAGCAATGTCATCCACATTCAAGCGGGCAAGATCATCTGTACTCAATTCAATGTTGTCAATCAAAATAAGAGGATCTTTTTTATAACCAAATGTTGTGGCACCACGCACAAAGAACTGAGCATTGTCCTTACCGGGTTCACCTGTTGTTTGGAAAGCAATTAGTCCGGACATTCTTCCGGCAAGAGCGGTTGTCAGATTGCTACTCGGTACTTTCAGTTCCTGTGGATTTACTGTAGAGATGGCACTAATTACGCTCTCTTTCTTTTGCTTGGCAAAAGCAACTACCGTTACTTCGTCAAACTCATTAGCTTCAGGAAATAATTTAATAGAGTAAAAGTCGTTACTATCTACTTTTATTTCTTGCTTTTTCATGCCAAGAAACGAAATTTCTAATATATCTCCGGTTTTTACTCGCATAGTGAATTTTCCGTCAATATCTGCAATTGCACCACCTTGACTGTTTTTTATTTTGATGGTAGCTCCTGCCATAGGTTCATTATCGTCACCTGTCACTATACCCTTCACTTCTCTATTTTGCGCATATATACTTGTCGCAAAGAAAAGACAGAGTATGACTGGAATCAGTCGATTCATTTTAAAGAATGAAAAGAGTCTTTCTTTCATATTTTTCATGGATAATTTAAAATTAATATTAGGTTAATACATTTCAGGCAACTAGATCGTTGTCTTGTCAGTGGTGGGGAAATCTCGAATTCGTTTCATATATTATTAGATTTAATGTGATAATTTTCTAAATTCAACGAGTCAAAATTGGGTAAATATGTTATTTTAATAGTGTATAAACGCAGCAAAAAATAACGCATTTACTGCAAAATTGTTATTAAGGGATGATTATGGTAAGATTATCTCCTTTATTCATGGATATATAAATTAGTCCATCATCCTTTATTTTAGGAATGAATGTTTTTTTGTTCAGCTTCCAACAGTATAGTTTTGCATTTGATAGACGAAGAGTAAATTCTATTGGAGCGGTAGCTTTTAGTACTGCATTTACTATTTGGCTATTTTTCCAACTCGCATCTATTTCAATACCTCCCCGAGCACAAAGTCCTTTAAAATTTCCGTTTTTCCATTCTTTAGGTAAGCACGGTAATAATTCAATGCAATTATCGTGACTTTGTAATAACATTTCTGCAATACCTGCTGCTCCGGCTGTATTCCCGTCAAAAGCGAAGATGTCTTCACCTGCTCCGGCAATACCAGCGGGAGAAACTGTAAACATGTTTTCACGTGATAGTTTTCCAAGTAATTGTTTTACACTATTATAAGCATTTTCAGAGTCTTTTAATCGGGCATAAAAGCAAATCATGTTAGCACGACTCCATTCTGTATCTTCCCAATCTTTGGCTGCTAAACGTCTTTCAATAGTTTTTCGGGCAGCTTTTGCTAATTCGGGTGTTTTATTTAAGGTAATCTGAGAATAAGGATAGAGGGATAATAAGTGTGTGGTGTGACGGTGATTGGGATGTGCTTCTTCGTAATCTTCAAACCATTCCTGTACTCCTCCGTTTGTGCTGATACGGAAAGGAGGGAGTTTGCTGATAGCAGTACGGAGGCTGTCGGCAAATGAGGCATCGACATTTAATATTTCCGTAGATTGCAGGCATGCCGAGAATATCTCATAAGCCAGTACACGGTCGCAAGTCGGCATCATAGATGCGCAAAATTCTTGTCCTTGATGGCGAAAACTGTTTTCCGGCGAGATACTAGGACCTGTTACCAAATAGTTATTTCGTGGGTCTATTACCATATAATCTAATAGAAATTCAGCATTACTTTTTAATAATGGATATGCGGTATTCTTTAAAAAATCTTTATCTTGTGTGTAATCATATTGTGTCCATAAATGAGAGGCAAGCCAAGAAGATGCAGTCGGGAATAATCCCCAAAGAATACTACCTGATACAGCTGTATATCCCCATGGATTGGCTGTAGTATGTGCAGTCCATCCTTTACAACCATATAAATCTTTTGCTGTTTTTGCACCATGAATTGATAGATCTTTAATATAGTCAAAAAGAGGGAGATGACATTCTGCTAAATTACCTACATTAGCAATCCAATAATTTTGTTCAGTATTGATATCCAAATGATAATCGTTAGTCCATCCCATATGGCAAGCGAGGTTATCGTTAAAAAAACCTTGTAAAGCTACAGGTAGAGGAGAATTAGGACGTGAAGAAGCGATCAACAGATAGCGGGCATATTGGAAAAATAATGCATCTAATCCAGGATCAGATTCTCCTTTCTTTACCCGTGCCCAACGTTCATCGTTTGGTAGGTGATCAAACTTTGCGTGATGCTCAAACGAAAGTCCTACCCGGGAGAAAAGTGGAGAATAGTCTTCTATATGTTTTTTCTTCAGAGTCTTAAAATCTTTCTTTGATGCTAATTCAATTGTTTTCTCACATTTTATTTTGTAGTTGTAACCAGAGAACGTATTGTTTTTAAAATTGGTACGTACATCAGATAATAAAGTGACTTCAGTAGCTTTCTCAATATAAAGTTTTTTCCCTTCAGCTTTTATTGTTCCTCCTTTTATTTGTACAGCAATACGTCCTTCAAAATGTACTCCTCCTTTACCATGTTTTTCAAATTCTGCATTACCGGTATAAATAAGTTGGTTACCGGATGCTACTACATTTGCCTGTCTGAGTAATTTCAATTCAAGTTCCATCGTTATTGCTTTTGGACGACTAGCTTTTATATGCATGGCAACTACGTCATCTGGATTAGAAGCGATACATTGGCGTATATATTCAGTATTACCTACTTTATAGCTAACTGTGTTTATAGCAGTATGTAAATCCAGTTCATGGCGATAATCTGATATTTCTCCTTGAGGATATGAAAAATTTATTTTCAAGTCACCTATGGGAAGATGTGTTCCTACTGAATGTGGGCTACCTGCCATCATATTTCCTGCGACGTGATTACCTTCTGACAAGTTATTTTCAAAAAATAGCTTTCTTACTTGATTGAGTTTTTCTCTTCCGAATGGACGTTGCTGATGTTCATCATATTCCCCTGACCACATTGTTGATTCGTTTAGAGCGAGTGTTTCTGTTTCTATGCCACCATAGATCATTACACCAAGACGACCGTTCCCCAAAGGAAGAGACTTCATCCATTCATCTGCAGGTTTATCATACCATAATTTCATTTTATTCTCGGTTGCCTTCAGTGACAGACTACCACTAACTAGAAGTGCGGCCCCTATTATCAGGCCTAATGTTACGTTTCTCATGTTATAAAATAGTTTATTTCAAAATGATATTGCAAAGGTATAGGAGAAGGGAAAAGTAAAAATGAACAAATGCGGCTATTACTGAAACAAATGCGTCAACTCCTTTTTATATACTGTTTTTTTAGTGTATATTTGCGCGCACAGCCAAATATAACCACTATATAATTTATGAAGAAACACCTACTACGATTAGCTTTCATAAATGGATTGCTATTCTTATCTATTTGTATTTTTGCTCAGGAATATTCTGATTTTTATTTCACCCGTGTTAATGGAGAAAATGGTTTATCAGAGAGTAATGTAAAAGCAATCTTGCAGGATAGCTATGGATTTATGTGGTTTGGGACAAAAAATGGGCTCAACCGCTATGATGGAACTTCTATTCTCCAATTCGATTGCGATGATTTGGAGGAGGGTACAGGTAATCATAATATTGGTGCTCTTTTTGAGGATAAAGAAAGGAATTTATGGGTTGGAACAGACAGGGGTGTTTATATATATAATCCGGCGGTTGATGTATTTAAACGTTTCAAAATAGCTTCATCAGAAGGAATAACTCTTGATAACTGGGTAGCGGAAATTCTGTCTGATTCACTAGATAATATTTGGGTGTTGATTCCTGATCAGGGACTTTTTCGTTATAAAGACGGAAAGGTACATCATTATTCATTGATAGATAAAGACAATTTAAAAAATAATAATCCGGAATGTATTTGTATCAATGAGCAGGGCGAAGTATGGGTAGGTACATCAGGAATAGGTTTATTCAAGTACAATTATCGGGATGATAATTTTGAACAATATTTGACAGACCGAATGGGACGTTCGTTAATTGACAAAACAATTATAAGTATTTGTTTTCAGAAAGAAAATGCTATTTTGGGAATACATGAAGGAGATTTGCTGAAATATAATACTCGAACAGATGAGTTGAGTGAAGTTTCGTTCCTTGGTGAGAAAAAAACATTTTTGCGAGATGTAATGTGTTTTGGAGATGAAATTTGGGTAGGTTCTCTTCATGGAATTTTCATTATTAATGAGAAAGAAAATAATGTTATTCATTTGAAAGAAGACCTGATGCGTTCATTTAGTTTATCGGATAATAGTATTTATTCTATTTATAAAGATTATGAAGGAGGAATTTGGATTGGAACAATGTTTGGAGGTGTCAACTATCTGCCTAATCGTATCTTGACTTTTGCTAAATATGTACCGGGAAGCGATCCATATTCTTTAAATACCAAACGTATCCGTGGATTGGCAGAAGATAATAATGGGTGTATTTGGATAGGTACTGAAGATAATGGTGTTAATGTATTGGATCCTCGAACAGGTAAAGTACATCAGATATATGATAATGTTCCAGGTCGTCTCATTACACTATCAGTAAAACATTATGAAAATCATATATATGTTGGATTATTTAAACAAGGAATGAATGATATTAGTATACCTGGTGAACATCTTAAATACGTCAGTGATAAGGATTTGGGTATTGAAGAAGGAAGTGTATATAGTTTTTTAAAAGATAGTAAAGGTCGTACTTGGATAGGACCTGGGTGGGGATTATATGTATCACAACCTAAGGAAAGGAAATTTCACCGTGTGGAAGAAGTAGGATATAACTGGGTTTTCGATATAATGGAGGCTAGAGATGGTACAATTTGGCTTGCTACTATGGGAAATGGTGTTTGGAAATGTGATCCTAAGAATAATTCTTATAAGAATTATTCTTATAAGGAAGGAGTTGACAACTCTCTAAGCTCCAACTCCGTCAGCTCCATCATGCAGGACAGTAAAGGGAATATATGGTTCTCTACCGACCGTGGCGGTATATGCAGATATAATGAAGCGCAGGACAACTTTACCACTTTCAGCATCGAAGACGGGCTGCCGGACGATGTAGCTTACAACATATTGGAAGATGATGCTGGAAATCTGTGGTTTGGCACCAATAAAGGATTGGTCAAGTTCAATCCCGAGAATGGAGATGTACGTGTCTTTACCAATAAGGATGGATTGCTGGGTAATCAGTTCAATTATCAATCGGCATTGAAAGCTCAGGATGGAAGGTTCTATTTCGGCGGGGTGGACGGATTGATCGCGTTCGATCCTACTGTTCAGGAGGAGGAAAGGCCACTTCCGCCTGTCTACATTTCCAAATTCAGTATATATAATAAGGAGGTGACAGTGCATACTCCTGAATCACCTCTGAAACAATGTATCGTACATACGGATGAAATCGTCCTGCCTTATGATCAGGCCAATATCAGTTTTGACGTGGCCTTGCTCAGTTACTCTACTGCCGAGTCCAACCAATACTATTATCGTATGGAACCGCTGGACAGGGATTGGGTACGGGCAGCCAGCAACCAGAACATTTCTTATGCCAAACTTCCGCCGGGAAAATACACCTTCCGTGTGCAGGCTACTCACGGCAGTAAGTCCGAGTCGTCCACACGTTCTCTGTCTATTATCATTCTTCCTCCGTGGTGGCAGTCTATCATCGCTTACATTGTATATACCGTATGCATTATCCTGATCGTGGTTGGCACCATCTTATGGTACAAACGCCGCAAGGAGAAACAACTGGAAGAACGGCAAAAACTGTTCGAGATCGAAAAAGAGAAGGAACTGTACGAATCCAAAGTAGACTTCTTCACAGAGATAGCGCACGAAGTGCGTACCCCTTTGACACTGATCAACGGTCCTCTCGAAGCCATTGAGGAAATGGAGATACAGGAGCCCAAGATGAAGAAGTATATCAGTGTGATGGTCCAGAACACCAAACGCCTGCTGGAACTTACCGGACAACTGCTGGACTTCCAGAAGATTGGTGCCAACAAGCTGACCATGAAATTTGAGAGCGTGGACATTACCGAACTTCTTGCCGGAATCGTGGCACGCTTTGAAGTGACGTTCAGCCTGAACCGGAAAGAATTGCAGTTAAAATCGACAGAAGAGCAGGTGTGGGCAGCTGTAGATAAAGAAGCAATCACCAAGATACTGAGCAACCTGCTCAATAATGCGCTGAAGTACGCCAGCCAGAATGTACTGGTAGAACTGGAAAAGGGAGAAGACAGCTTTACGATTCGTGTTACCAGTGACGGAAACAAGATTCCGGCGGAAGTCAGCCAATATATATTCGAACCGTTCTATCAGGTGGACAGAAAGGAGAAGCCCCGTAATGGAGTAGGCATCGGCTTGTCTCTGGCACGTTCGCTGGCATCCCTGCACAAAGGCACGATCTATCTGGATACCCGTCAGGAAAACAATATGTTTGTACTGACCATTCCTTTGAATATGGAGGGCATTAAACAGGAGAACAACAAAGCCATACAGAAAGACATTGTCGAGCTGGACGAACATACGCCCGTCACGGCTGATATGTATGGATATACCCTTCTGTTGGTAGAAGACAACGAAAGTATGCTGACCTTTATTCTCGAACGCTTGCAGGAAAACTTCACCGTAGAGACAGCGATGAACGGGGTAGAAGCACTGGAAATATTGAGAAGCAGCCATATCGACTTGATCATCAGTGATATCATGATGCCTGTAATGGACGGATACCAACTCTGCAAGGAAGTAAAATCGGATATGGAGCTTTCTCATATTCCTATTATCTTCCTGACAGCCAAGAATGACATCGACAGCAAAATCAACGGTCTGAAATATGGTGCGGAAGCATACGTTGAGAAACCTTTCTCTTTCAATTATCTGAAAGAACAAGTCCTGTCCTTGCTTGACAACAGGCGCAGGGAAAGAGAAGCCTTTGCGAAACGCCCCTTCTTCTCTGTCAACAATATGCAGATGAACAAGGCGGACGAGGAATTTATGAATAAAGTGATCAAGGTCATTGAAGATAACATAACCGATGATAATTTCGGTGTAGAACGGATGGCGGATATACTCTGCATGAGTCGTTCTAGTTTGTTAAGGAAAATCAAGACACTGTTCAACTTGTCTCCGCTCGATTTTATCCGGTTGATCAAGTTGAAAAAGGCAGCCGAGTTTATCCAGGAAGGTAAATACCGGATCGGAGATATCTGCTATATGGTCGGCATCAATTCGCCGTCTTATTTCAGCAAGTTATTCCTGAAACAATTCGGCATGACACCCAAAGATTTTGAGAAACAATATCAATCCGGCAAGCAGATCATTATCACGCAGGAGATAAAGAATGTCGAGGCAGGAGAGGGCACAAAATAGATAAAATACCTCTCTTAGCCCGCATTGGAGCTTATTTGCCGTATTTTTATCATTTTTTGAATCGTTTGTATATAGTAAAGGAGATGCCAATCCTTACCTTTGTGGCATACTTCAATAAGAGAAAAAGGTTTCTTATTCGGGTATGCTTTATTTTTTTACATAAGAACATTGTACCATATGAAAAACCAAAAGCTACTACTAAAAAAAATGTCGGGAGTATCCCTGATGCTTCTTCTGTTTCTTTTCATTTCCAACTGTGCCAGTGGAGACAAGATTTTCTCTACCGATGTATGGAATATAACTTACGATGATCAGCAAGGGGGAATAGCACTCACTTATAAGTCAAAAAATATTTGTAACGGAATGTATGCTTCCTATCAATGGGAAGGGAAGGAGATCAAGACAAGTGACTATGCCCGCCATAAAATCAGTACGGGCAAAGTTTCCGATTCTTTCGGGAAAGGACATATATATAAGGTGGAGTATACGGATAAGGAGCTTCCGAAGCTGACTCAGTATTTCTATCTTTATCCGGGTAAGGAATATATACTGACCGATTTTACGGTCGAAGCGAAAGAGGAAATCCGTTCCGGCAGAATGGCTCCTGTTAATGTCGATTCTATATCCGGATTCTTGCAGGCAGGTGATAACCGTGCTCTGTTTGTTCCGTTCGACAATGACAAATGGATCAGATATCAGTCTCACCCGCTTGGTTTCGATACATTGGTGAGTTATGAAGTGACAGCCATATTCAATAATGAAAGCCGGAACGGTCTGGTGATCGGCTCCGTAGAACATGATAACTGGAAAACAGGTATTTCAATAGGTAAGGGGGATCGTGATAACATTGGTTCGCTGGTATGTTATGGGGGCATAGCAGATGAGCAGACTCGTGACGTAAAGGCTCACGGTGCATTAGCAGGTAAAAAGATTAAATCCCCTAAAGTCTTTTTGGGTTTCTTTGAAGATTGGTGCGATGGACTTGAAGCGTATGCAAAAGCCAACGCTGTAATTGCCCCTCCCAAAGCATGGGAGAAAGCTGTTCCATTTGGTTGGAACAGCTGGGGGGCATTACAATTCAATCTGACTTATGAGAAAGCGATGGAAGTCTCCGATTATTTCAAGGAGAATCTGCAGAATAATCATTTTGTAAACCCTGATCAGACTGTCTATATCGGTCTGGACTCCGGTTGGGACTGTATGAATGAGGAACAACTGAAATCATTTATAGAAAAGTGTAAGTCGAACGGACAGATCGGTGGTATCTACTGGACTCCGTTCACCGACTGGGCACGCGATCCGGAACGGACGGTAGATGCCGCACCGGAATATAAATACAAAGATATCTATCTCTATGCCAACGGAAAGCCGCAGGAACTGGACGGCGCTTATGCAGTCGATCCAACGCATCCGGCAGTGGAAGCTATGATGAAGAAGACTTCCGGTTTGTTCCACCGTGCAGGATTCGAGTATGTGAAGATGGACTTCATGACACACGGTGCGATGGAAGCGGACAAATGGTATAATCCTGAGATTACCACAGGTATACAGGGATATAATTATGGCATGAAACTTCTCAATCAATATTTTGGAGATATGTATATCAATCTCTCCATTTCTCCTGTTTTCCCTGCCCAGTATGCGCAGTCACGCAGAATAGCCTGTGATGCGTGGAATCAGATCAAGGATACCGAATATACATTGAATGCTCTTTCATACGGCTGGTGGCAGAAGTATATCTATCAATATAATGATGCCGATCATATTGTACTGAGAGATGCTACCGACGGAGAAAACCGTGCCCGTATTACTTCGGGTGTCATTACGGGTATTTACATTACAGGAGACGATTTCAGTGCGGGAGGAGGAAAAGACGCCAAAGAGAAATCACAGAAATATCTGACCAATGCGGCAGTGAATGCAGTAGCGACAGGAGAAGTGTTCCGTCCCGTGGAAGGAAACGGAGAGAAGTCGGAACATATCTTTGTAAGGAAGACACCCGATGGTCGTTTCCATTGTGCGGTATTCAACTACTCGGACCAGGAACAGACAACTGTGCTTTCGTTGGAAAGAATAGGATTGGACAAGGCACGCAACTATCAGGTGAAGGAGTTGTGGAGCGGCAACGAGACTTCTGCCACAGGACAGCTTGAAGTGACTGTACCCTCCAAAGACGTGCAATTACTTGAATTTAAATAACCGAAGAAATGAAAAAATATCAATTAACACTCTTATCGTTATGTGTGGCAGCCTTTGCGCAAGCGAAGGTCACATTGCCGTCATTCTTTACCGATAATATGGTTATTCAGCAAAACAGTCAGCTGACGTTACCGGGAAAAGCGAAAGCCGGTAAACAAGTGACTGTGAAGGTGAGCTGGAATCATGAGAAATATACGGTTAAAGCGTCAGCTGATGGTCATTTTAGTATAGAAGTCCCGACTCCGCCTGCCGGAGGACCTTTTCAGATCACTGTTTCGGATGGTGAGAAGCTGGTGCTGAACAACGTCCTGTCAGGCGAAGTCTGGATCTGTTCCGGACAGTCGAATATGGAAATGCCCGTTGCCGGATGGGGAAAAGTGATGAATTACGAACAGGAGGTTGCCGATGCCGATTATCCTTCCATCCGTCTGTTGCAGGTAAAGAAGACCGTTGCTTTCTCTCCGCAGGATAACGTAGAAATGAATATGAACGGCTGGCAGGAATGTAGTTCCGCTACTGTACCGGAGTTTTCTTCCGTTGCTTATTTCTATGCCCGTAAGTTGTGGAAAGAACTGAATGTGCCCGTTGGGGTGATTGACTGCACTTGGGGCGGCACACCTGCCGAATCATGGACAAGCCATCAGACATTGAAGCAAGTCATGGGATTCCAGAAAAAGATGGCCGAAATGGAAAGCGCAGGCTTCCAAAGAGAGAAACTTGTCGAACTTTACCATCAGGAAATGGACGAGTGGCTTCAGCAGTTTGATGCCAGGGATGCCGGATTCAAAGACGGAGTTCCCCAATGGATATCAGCTCTTCAGACAGGGAATGGATGGAAACCGATGGAACTGCCCGCCTACTGGGAAACCCGCGGACTGAATTTTGACGGTACTGTCTGGTTCCAGAAAGAAGTGGAAATACCTGCTGACTGGAGCGGTAAGGAAATCTCCTTCCATCTGGCTATGATCGACGACGACGATATCACTTACTTTAACGGAAAAGAGATAGGAAGAACTTCGGGATGTAATACGATGCGTACTTATAAGATTCCCGCAGCCTTGGCAAAGGCAGGTAAAGGGGTTATCACCATCCGTGCCATAGATTATGGAGGTGAAGGTGGTATCCACGGAGAACCTCAGCAGATGTATATGGAAGCGAACGGCAAGAAGATTTCCTTGGCGGGCAACTGGAACTATCACACCGGAGTATCGATGACCGGCGCACCTTCCAGACCATTGTCTCCCGAAGGAACCGGCTGGCCGACATCCTGTTACCCGACCGTACTTTACAATGCAATGATACATCCTTTTACTGTCTTTCCTATCAAGGGTGCTATCTGGTATCAGGGAGAAAATAATGTAGGATTCGACGAGCAGTACAGGGTACTTTTCCAGTCAATGATTACAGATTGGAGAAGGGCATGGAAACAGGATTTTCCTTTCTACTTTGTGCAGTTGGCCAATTATCTGAAACCGGAAGAAGTGCAGCCGGATTCCAAATGGGCGGCTCTCCGTGATGCACAGGCACATGCGCTGCACCTGCCTAATACAGGTATGGCATGTGCCATCGACCTCGGCGAAGCTTATGATATCCACCCGAAAAACAAACAGGAAGTAGGAAAGCGGCTGGCGCAAGCGGCATTGGCGAAGACCTATAACAAAGGTACATACGAAGTGCCCGCATTCCTTGGATACCGCATTTCGGGACGTACGCTGATTCTTAGTTTCGATCAGGAAGTAGTAGCCAAAGAAGGTGCTCCGAAAGGCTTTATACTGGCGGGACCGGACGGGAAATACGTTCCAGCACAGGCTACCATCCGGGGAAAAGAAGTCATTCTGCAATCCGACCAGATAGAAATACCGACGGCGGCTTGCTATGCGTGGGCAGACAATCCTGTTTGTAATCTATATGGCAAGAGCGGGCTTCCCGTACCCCCATTCCGCACCAGAGAATAAATATCAACCATAACAATGTAAACCATGAAATTAAAAGCATTCTTACTTTTTTTTCTATTGAGTTCTTTTTCTCTTTTGCAGGCTGCCGACAAGCCGCTGATCAAAATAGAAACCGAACGGACCAGCCTTATCTATCAAGTAGCTGATAACGGACGTCTGTATCAGAAATACTTGGGCAAAAAGCTTAACCATGATTCCGATATCCAGTATCTGCCACAAGGGACTGAAGCTTATCTGACTCATGGTATGGAGGACTACTTTGAACCGGCTATTCACATACGTCATAATGACAATAACTCTTCATTGCTGCTGAAATATGTAGATCATTCGAGCAATGCCATCAGTAACGGGGTCAACGAAACCGTAATTACCCTTAAGGATGATAAATACCCTGTGACTGTGAAGTTGCATTATGTAGCTTACGGCAAAGAGAACATTATCCGTGCGTTTAGTGAAATCAGCCATGAAGAGAAGAAGCCTGTGATACTTTGCAAGTATGCTTCATCAATGCTTCACTTGAACAGCAGCAAGTATTTCCTGACTGAATTTTCCGGTGACTGGGCACACGAAGCCAACGTGACTGAAAGAGAACTGGCTTTCGGCAAAAAGGTGATCGATACGAAGTTGGGTGCACGTGCCAATATGTTTGTATCTCCTTTCTTCCAACTGGCTCTTGACAATCCTTCGCAGGAGAATGCAGGCGAAGTGCTGGTAGGAACCATCGGATGGACGGGTAACTTTCGCTTTACTTTCGAAGTGGACAACAAAAACGAACTGCGTATTATCAGCGGTATCAACCCGTACGACTCCGAATACAGCCTGCCCGCCAAAGAAGTATTCCGTACTCCGGACTTCTATTTCACTTACAGCACGCAGGGGAAAGGTGAGGCCAGCCGTAACTTCCATGACTGGGCGCGCAATCATCAGGTGAAAAACGGTAATGATACCCGCATGACTTTGCTTAACAACTGGGAATCTACCTATTTTGACTTTGATGAAAATAAACTGATCGGCTTGATGGATGAGGCTACCAAGCTGGGCGTAGATATGTTCCTGCTGGATGATGGTTGGTTTGCCAACAAATATCCTCGTAGCAGTGACCATCAGGGGTTGGGCGACTGGGAAGAGACTGCCGACAAAATTCCGAACGGAGTAGGGCGTCTTGTTGAAGAAGCACAAAAGAAAGGTATCAAGTTCGGTATATGGATAGAGCCGGAAATGGTGAATCCCAAAAGCGAGCTTTACGAAAAGCATAAGGACTGGGTGATTCATCTGCCTAACCGTGATGAATACTACTTCCGCAACCAGATGGTTCTCGACCTTAGCAATCCGAAAGTACAGGATCATGTATTCGGCGTGGTGGACAACCTGATGACCAAATATCCCGGTATCGCTTTCTTCAAATGGGACTGCAACAGCCCGATTACGAATATCTATTCGGTGTATCTGAAAGATAAACAGTCTCATTTGTACGTTGATTATGTGCGCGGACTTTACAAGGTGCTGGACAGAATCAAGGCTAAATATCCTAATCTTCCGATGATGCTGTGTGCCGGTGGCGGCGGACGCTCCGACTATGAAGCATTGAAGTACTTCACAGAGTTCTGGCCAAGCGACAATACCGATCCTATCGAACGTCTGTTTATCCAATGGGGCTATTCGCAGATCTTCCCAAGTAAGACACTGTGTGCCCACGTCACTACTTGGAATCGTGGAACCAGTATCAAGTTCCGTACCGATGTAGCCATGATGTGCAAATTAGGATTCGACATCAAACTGGAAGACATGAATCAGAATGAGCACCTTTACTGTGATCAGGCAGTCAAGAACTACAACCGTCTGAAACCTGTCATCCTTGAAGGTGATTTGTATCGCCTCGTTTCTCCTTACGGAAGCAACCATACTTCTTCTATGTTTGTAGGCAAGGACAAGAAAACGGCTGCGGTATTTGCCTTCGATATCCATCCGCGCTATGCGGAAAAGACATTGCCTGTCCGCCTGCAAGGGTTGGATGCCGACAAGAAGTACCGTGTGAAGGAAATCAATATGATGCCCGGTAGCGGTTCCTCATTGAAGGGTAACAACCAGGTTTTCTCCGGAGAATATCTAATGAACGTCGGACTGGATCTTTTCACAACGCAGCAGCTCAACAGCCGTCTCATTGAAATAACAGAAGAATAAAAAGCCATAGACATAAGAAACATATCTTATAAAAACACCACGAACCATGAAGAAATTACTTTTAAGTGTATGTGCATTTTCATTGACTCTCGCTACGTTGCAGGCAGGGGAAATCACTAAATATGTAAATCCGTTTATTGGAACGGGGGCCATCGATGGGGGACTTTCGGGTAATAATTACCCGGGGGCGACCTCACCGTTCGGTATGATACAGCTTTCTCCGGACACCAGTGAAGCTCCCAATTGGGGGGACGCTTCCGGCTACGACTATAACCGGAATACGATCTTCGGTTTCAGCCATACCCGCCTGAGTGGGACAGGAGCCTCGGACCTGATCGACATTACATTGATGCCGACCAGTAGCGGACGCACTTCTTCCGCATTCACGCATGACGAAGAGAAGGCCCGTCCCGGCTATTATCAGGTAATGCTGAAAGATGAGAATATTAATGCAGAGCTTACCACTACTCAGAGAAACGGTATCCACCGCTATCAATATCCCGCCGGCAAAGATGCGGAGATTATATTGGATATGGACCACTCGGCAGATAAGGGCAGTTGGGGACGCCGGATCATTAACTCTCAGATCCGCACCAATTTTCCGGGAAATGTAACCGCTACTGTTACTTAT